>ERZ869909.185-NODE-185-length-92148-cov-9.373788_pt1 | contig 92148 bp, 74 predicted proteins | sample MGYA00520892_ERZ869909 | MGnify/ENA primary metagenome ERZ869909 (study PRJEB32215, sample SAMEA104723947) | bioreactor metagenome | biome: bioreactor; feature: anaerobic bioreactor; material: water | place: China | collected 2015-03-12 ... | reverse complement strand
TCAGCCCTTACTGCTTGGCTCAACTCGGCCGTAGCTGCAGATGTATGCGGAAGTGTTTCTGTTTCTCACAACTTCACAGGTCTGTCCGACCTGTGCGGTGCAACCGGTGCAGCTACCGTTACATGGACTGCCACCGATGCCTGTGGGAATACGGCCACCACTTCGGCTACCGTTACCGTGGTGGATACCACCACACCCGTAATCAGCTGTAATCCCGCTGTTGTAGTGCCTGCAGATGAAGGTGAAGACTTTGCCACTATCATTATCCCTGTGCCTTCAATCCTCGAGATATGCGGGACTTACACTCTTGTAAATGATTTTAACAGCACCGGAAATGCCAGCGGACAATACCCGCTGGGCACCACTGTGGTAACATGGACTGCCACCGATGCCTGCGGCAACATCAGCACATGCAGCTTTACCGTTACCGTGCAGGACGAAGAAGCACCCGTAATTATTTGCCCACCCACCGTTACCGTTGGCTGCCCCTCTGAGGTACCCGCTGCTTTTGCAAGCTATCAAGAATTTGTAGCTGCCGGAGGAGAAGCATACGACAACAACGAAATTGTGGAAAGCAGCTTTGTTTTGCTAAGCGAAAGCAGCGACGGACAATCGTGCCCCGAAATCATCACCCGCATCTACCAGATTGCCGATGATGAGGGCAACACCTCCACCTGCTCACATCAGATCATCATCCACGACCTTACCGCCCCTCTGTTTACCCTGATCCCTGAAGATTTAACGGTAGAATGTGATGGCGAAGGCAACTCCGATACACTGGCACAATGGCTGACCCATGTTGCCGCCACAGACAACTGCAGCGAAGCCGTTATCACGCATAACTTCACAGGTCTTTCCGACCTTTGTGGTGCCACCGGTGCAGCTACCGTTATCTGGACTGCCATGGATGCCTGCGGAAATATCGCTACCACCACAGCTACCTTTACCATCGTGGATACCACTCCTCCGGCTTTTGTTTGCACAGAAAACATTTTGGTTGCCGCCGATGAAGATGAAAGCTTTGCAACCCTGAGCATTGCCACTCCCGTAGTAACCGATCTGTGCGGAAGTGTTACTATAATTAACGACTTTAATGGCACTGCCGATGCCAGCGGACAATACCCGCTGGGCACCACCGTGGTAACATGGACTGCCACCGATGCCTGCGGCAACATCAGCACATGCAGCTTTACCGTTACCGTGCAGGACGAAGAAGCACCCGTAATTATTTGCCCACCCACCGTTACCGTTGGCTGCCCCTCTGAGGTACCCGCTGCTTTTGCAAGCTATCAAGAATTTGTAGCTGCCGGAGGAGAAGCATACGACAACAACGAAATTGTGGAAAGCAGCTTTGTTTTGCTAAGCGAAAGCAGCGACGGACAATCGTGCCCCGAAATCATCACCCGCATCTACCAGATTGCCGATGATGAGGGCAACACCTCCACCTGCTCACATCAGATCATCATCCACGACCTTACCGCCCCTCTGTTTACCCTGATCCCTGAAGATTTAACGGTAGAATGTGATGGCGAAGGCAACTCCGATACACTGGCACAATGGCTGACCCATGTTGCCGCCACAGACAACTGCAGCGAAGCCGTTATCACGCATAACTTCACAGGTCTTTCCGACCTTTGTGGTGCCACCGGTGCAGCTACCGTTATCTGGACTGCCATGGATGCCTGCGGAAATATCGCTACCACCACAGCTACCTTTACCATCGTGGATACCACTCCTCCGGCAATGGAATGTCCAGAAAGCCTTATGGAGGTGTTCATCAGCCCCGCACAGACGGGCTATGTTGCACAAAGCAATGAGTTTGATATCAGCACCGCATCAGATGCCTGCGGAAGTGTTACTCTTACACATAATCTCAGCCATACCACACAGCATTCTTTGGAAGGCTACGAGTTTCACCCCGGTGACACAGAGGTGGTGTGGACCGCCACCGATGCCTGTGGAAATACCAGTGAGTGTATCTTTACTGTCCGGGTATCCATAACGGGTTCCGAGCCTCTCACTCTGTCGCTTGCCACCGGAAATGCTACCTGCTTTGGTGCCGACAATGGCTGGGCAACAGCCACCGTAAGCGGAGGAGCACCCCCTTACACTATCAGCTGGATCACCGATCCTCCCCAGGAGGGCCCCTACGCCACCACGCTGCCCGCAGGTACTTACAATGTAACCGTGGAAGATATGGAAGGCAATATGCTCCAAGACAGCTTTACCATCCATCAGCCTGATGCTCCCATCTCCATCACCAGCCAAACAGGCCTCCTGTTGTGTCACCAGGATCAGAGTGGAAGCATCAGCATCCAGGTGAGCGGAGGAACGCCACCTTATGCTTTCAGCTGGAGCAATGGCGCCATCACCCAGAATATCTTTGATGTAGCCGCAGACATCTACCAGCTAATCATTGAAGACAGCCAGGGTTGCCAATACACCGAAACCTTTACCCTGCAACAACCCGAAGCGATTGGAGTATCCAACATCTCCATCGTGGGTGTTGAATATCGCAATGATCCTACAGGAAGCATCCATTTCGAAACCCTTGGAGGAACAGCTCCCTACACCTATTTGTGGAACAATGGTGCCCAAACTCCATTCCTGGAAAACATTGCAGGCGGAGATTATGAGGTGAGGATCCTCGATAACCACGGATGCGATTACCAGCATAGCTTTTTCGTACACTGGCAACACGACAATGTTGCGGAGGAGGAAGAGGTTCGCATCCCCCAGGCTTTCAGCCCCAACAACGATGGGCACAATGATGTGTGGGTTATCCGTGGACTGGATGAATATCCGGCTCATAATCTGCAGGTATTCAACCGCTACGGAACACTGGTTTTCCAGGCCAGTCCTTACGACAACAACTGGGATGGTACACCCAATCGTGGCAGTTTCTATGCCTCCGATGGCAAACTGCCCGCTGGTACCTACTATTACATCCTTACCCTGCAACCCGGACAAAAGCCCCTTTCGGGATGGGTATACATTGCACGCTGATCTGCCACCCATTAACAAAGATGAAGAAAATGAAAAAGTCAATCTATATAGCAGCCCTGGTCCTGATGTGTTCTTTTACTGCCATGTCGCAACAAATGCCCATGTATGGCCAGTACATTTTTAACAGTTCAGTGCTTAACCCGGCCCAGGCCGGAGCCCGTGGCGACAACCAGGCGGGTATCCTGGGTCGATACCAGTGGGTGGGTATCGATGGCGCACCCAATACACAAACCGCATTTGCCAACCTGAGCCTGCCCCACGATATCGGCTTTGCCCTGGGCATCTACCAGGATCAGGCCGGGCCGGTACGTGAATTTACGCTACAAACCGATGTGGCATACAGCTCGCGAATCAGCCAGGACTGGTACCTTTCCGGAGGTCTTCGACTGGTAGCCAACAGTATGAGTATAAACCTGGCCGATCTGGATGATATCATCGGCACATCTGATCCGTTGCTGGGAATGGACCATCGCTCCGGATTGAAATTCAATATGGGGGCTGGATTGCTGGCCTTCACCAACAAGCACTTTGTAGGGATTTCCATGCCACGGGCCATTAAGGTACACAATACCGACAATTACACCGCATCACGACATTTCTTTATTTATGGAGGAAGCTCCTTTGATATTACTCGTGAGATCTCATTAAGTCCAAGCGGCATGTTCAGGAAAGCGGCACAGGCACCCATGCAGCTTGATATCAATGCCATTGGGAGCTACGAAAACATGATCGACTTTGGCCCCATGATCCGCTCCAACCTTGCCAGGGGTGTGATAGACGCCATCGGCTTTGTGGCGGGGTATCACCTCAACGATAACTGGTATTTTGGCTACATGTACGAGTTTCCCACCAACCGCATCAGCACTGCCACCAAGCAATCGCATGAGATCTCTCTGCGCTACCAGTGGAAAAGTGCCAGCAGCGGAATTTTTCGCACTCCGGGGTTTTTCCTGAACGACCGCAGAGGAAAATAAAGGCAGCCCAAATCAACCTGCAGCACACCTTACAATGCATTCCTTTGCCAAAATAGCAGTATCTTTGGCATCGACCCTACAATTCGGCTATGCAGCATACCCGACTTACCATTCATGGAGAAACCCTTGCAGGAACGGAGATCATACGTGCAGCCCGTTTGCGCATGAACACTCCCGGGATAGCAGCATGGGAAAACGACATTTACCTTTTTGTTGACCAGTGGTTTGGCCCGGAGAGCATAGTTACTGCCCACACCTCCGGTTCCACCGGAACCCCCAAAGCCATTGCGCTGAAGAAGCAGTGGATGGAATACTCCGCAAGGCAAACCTGTAGCTTTTTTGGACTTACTCACCAAAGCACCGCTTTGCTGTGCCTTCCGGCAGCCTTTATTGCAGGCAAAATGATGCTGGTAAGAGCCTTTGTAAGTGGCCTGCATCTTTTTTGCAAGGCGCCCGAAGGTGACCCCTTTGGCGATAAGGGTATGGGAGTAGATTTTGCAGCCATTACACCTTTTCAATTGGCTCAGTCCTACAACACCCTTTTCCGACAACCCATTAAAACCGTAATTGTGGGTGGGGGCGAAATCAGCCCGGCCCTGGAAGCCGCTGTTCAGTCGGTGCCCGTTGATATCTTCGCTACCTACGGAATGACCGAAACCAGCAGCCATATTGCCCTTAGAAAAGTAAACGGAGAAGATAGGAAGGACCGCTTTTCGGTGATGGGCTCAACCCGTATCGCACTGGATGACAGGCAATGCCTGGTGATAGAGAACCCGGAGTTGTTCGACGGAAAACTCGTTACCAACGACATAGCAGAAATACACGACGAAAAGACTTTCCGATGGCTGGGCCGTTTCGACAATGTAATAAACAGTGGCGGAGTGAAAATCATGCCCGAAGAGATTGAGCAAACAATTGCTCCCCTGCGCCCTGAGAATATGCTTATTGCCCCGTTCCCCGATGAAAAGCTGGGTAATACAGTGGCATTGTACATAGAAGGCGTGCCTCTCAATCCCCACGACGAAAAGCAGCTGATCGATGCCATCCGCCAGTTGGTACACCCCTATGCGGTACCACGGCAAATCCGTTACACCCCGGTTTTTCCCAAAACCCCTAACGGCAAAACGGACCGCAAAGCATTGCTTATTGAGTTATTTTCATAAAAAAACAGATGCATTCCAAAAAAAATTGTATTTTTGCATCGCATACGATATTATCTCTCATGATTTATTAACCTGTCATCAAACACCATTATGCAAAATAAAAGCTTTCATCAGTTTAAGGCTTTAAGTCTTCAGGGCAAAGAGGTTTCCATGGATACTTTCAAAGGAAAAACGGTTTTGGTAGTAAATACTGCCAGCAAATGCGGTCTAACACCTCAGTACGAAGGGCTGGAGCAACTTTATCGCAACTTCAAGGACGACGGACTGGTAATACTGGGTTTTCCCTGCAATCAGTTTGGCAACCAGGAGCCCGGCGATGAGAAATCCATTTCGGAGGGTTGTCTTGTAAACTACGGAGTAAGTTTCCCGATGTTTGCCAAAGTAGATGTGAATGGACCTGGGTCACACCCGATCTTCTCCTACCTGCGCACCGAGCTCCCGGGTTGGTTGGGCAATAAGGTAAAATGGAATTTCACCAAGTTCCTCATTGATAAGGACGGAAAACCGGTAAAACGTTTCTCCCCTACTACTGCTCCTGCCAAACTGGAAAAGCACATCAGAAAGATTCTGTAAGCCATTGTGCACCCTGCCAAAGCTCAGAATATGTATCTTTGTCCCGGGTTCATCCGCACCAGATTGATCTTTAAGACAGGAAGGCATCTGCATTGATGCAACGTGGTTCTTTTTTTCATAAAACAGTTCAGTTAAACCATTAGCTTGGCTGAGCTCTGCCACAGGTGAGGCATCGTTTGGTCGTATGCCTGCCCCGCCTTTACGGGTGAACTTGCATGTTAATTTTTTTGTGCCATAGTGCCCATTCAAGCGTCATTGTATCACCTATCCATACTCCATATAATGCTCAAAAAACTTAAAGCCCGATGGAATATTACCAGCAATGTGCAATTGGTGCTCATTCTGCTGGTATTCTCCATTACCGGAAGTGCCACCTTATACGTTCGGAGATTTATTTTTGACTGGATAGGCATTACCGGCGATACCAGTTTGTGGCTGCGCATTCCGCTTTACATACTGATTATATTCCCCATTTACCAGGTACTTTTCCTGATTTTCGGCGCACTCCTGGGCCAGTTCAGGTTTGCGTGGGAATTTGAAAAGAAGATGCTTTCGCGCTTCCGGTTCAGGAAATAGCTCACCAGACGTAGATCAAACAACAGGCAACCATGGCATACGAACAGCTTAAACTCAGCAATCAAATCTGTTTTCCGGTATATGCTGCCTCCCGGCTCATCACCCGCGAGTACCAGCCCCATCTTGACCGGCTGGGCATCACCTACCCTCAGTACCTGGTGCTGATGGTGCTGTGGGAGCAGGACCACCAGCCGGTAAACGATATTGCCCGTAGGCTCATCCTCAACACCAACACCATTACCCCTTTGCTCAAGCGGTTACAGGCCCAGGGCATCATCCACCGCGAGCGCTCCACCGAGGATGAACGCAAGGTAATTGTAAACCTTACTCAAAAAGGGAAGGAATTGCAGGAAGAAGCCGCACAAATTCCGCAACAACTGGTGGCCGATCTGCTGAATGGCCCCATCAAAACAGAAGAACTGCTGGCATTGAAACAGCAACTGTATGAACTGATAGATTTTCTGAACCGCCACGAAACGGAATAGAACCTCTCTGGTCGTTGAGTCCTCCTCATGGTCGTTGGGCCTCCTCCTGGTCGTTGAGCCTGTCGAAACGACCTTTCCACGGAAATATCACAGACGCTTCGACGGGTGGTCGTTGAGCCTGTCGAAACGACCTTTACACGAAAATATCACAGACGCTTCGACGGGCTCAGCGTCCGGTACTCCTGGTCGTTGAGCCTGTCGAAACGACCTTTACATGAAAACATCATGGTCACTTCGACGGGTGGTCAGTGAGTACATCGAACTTCTCAGTGACCAGACCATTCTATTACTTCCGTTCCTCCACCCATTTGCGGGCATTCACGAAGGCTTCCAGCCAGGGGCTCACCTCGTCTTTTTTGCGGTCGGCAGGATAATGGGCCCATTGCCATGGGAAGATGGCCCGCTCAAGGTGGGGCATCATGGCAAGGTGGCGGCCATCGTTGGAGCAGATGGCAGCTGCATTGTAGTTGCTGCCGTTGGGATTGGCCGGATAGGTATTGTAGCCATACACGCCGGGGATATGGTACTGGTCTTCGGTAAGGGGCAGGCGGAACTTTCCTTCGCCGTGGGCAATCCAGACTCCCAGGCGGGTGCCCGCAAGGGTCTTAAGCATCACCGATGAATTTTCAAGGATTTCCATATTTACAAAGCCCGACTCGAACTTGTGACTGTCGTTGTGCAGCATCTGAGGTTTGTTGGTATGGTCGGGATACACCAGCCCCAGCTCCACCATGAGCTGGCAGCCGTTGCAGATTCCCAGACTCAGGGTGTTGTCGCGCTTGTAGAAGTTATCCAGGGCGGTGCGGGCCTTCTCATTGTAAAGGAAAGCACCGGCCCAGCCTTTGGCCGAACCCATTACGTCGGAGTTGGAGAAACCGCCCACAAAAACGATAACGTCAATCTCTTCGAGGGTTTCGCGGCCGCTGATGAGGTCGGTCATGTGCACATCCTTCACGTCGAAGCCAGCCAGGAAGAGGGAGTAGGCCATTTCGCGGTCGCCATTCACCCCTTTTTCGCGGATGATGGCGGCTTTGGCCTTACGTTGTCCGGCAGGAGCTGCATCTTTCAGTCCCAGGCTTTCCAGGGTTCCCGCAAATGCAGGCTGGAAACGATACTCCAGCACCTGGTTTTTGTAGTGGGTATACCTTTCGCGGGCCAGGTGTTCGCCGCTCTGCTTGCGGTCGAGCAGGTAGGAGGTTTTGTACCACAGCTCACGCAGGGAGTCGATATCCAGTGCCAGTTCCTGGGTTTTTCCTTTGATGCGCAGCTGACGCTCCGGGATGGGGGTACCCAGCACCGAGAACGAAACATCGTGTTTCTCCAGGATGCGGTTCACCTCTTTCATATTGCTGACCTGGATGACCACGCCGGGACTTTCGCTGAAGAGGATTTTCACCAGATCTGTCTCTTCTTCGAAGGCCGACAGCTCGGCGCTGATACCCCAGGAGGCATTGGCAAAACACATCTCCAGCAGGGTGGTCACCAGTCCGCCTGCCGAGATATCGTGACCAGCTAGCACCAGTCCTTCTTCAATCATCTCCTGCACGGCATCGAAGGCATCGCCAAAATAGTATGCATCGCCCACGGTGGGCGCATCATTGCCCAGCTGGTTGAGCACCTGGGCCAGGCTACTGCCGCCCAGCTTGAAGGTATCATAGGAAAAGTCGATATGGAGCAGCTGGGTGTTGCTGTCTTTCACCAGCACCGGTTCTACCACGCGGCGCACGTCGGAGACCTCGGCCACCGAGCTTACAATCACCGTTCCGGGCGAGAACACCTGCTTGCCATCTTTGTATTTCTGGGTCATGGAAAGGCTGTCCTTGCCGGTGGGTACGTTGATGCCCAGCTTGCAAACGAAATCGCTGAGGGCTTCTACGGCGGCGTAGAGGCGTGCATCTTCGCCGGGGTTTTTGCAGGGCCACATCCAGTTGGCGCTGAGGCTTACGCCCTGCAGGCCATGGGTTAGCGGCGCCCACACCAGGTTGGTAAGGGCTTCGGCCACCGCCATCACCGAGCCCGCTGCGGGGTCGATAAGGGCCACGGCGGGCGCATGCCCGATGGAGGTAGCTACCCCCTGCTTTCCGCGATAGTCGATGGCGGTAACACCCAGGTTGTTCAGCGGCAGCTGCACCTCGCCGGCACACTGCTGCTTGGCAATGCGACCCGTTACGGAGCGGTCCACCTTGTTGGTGAGCCAGTCTTTGCAGGCCACCGCCTCCAGCTGAAGCACCTGCTCAAGGTATTGCTGTATCTGTGAAATATCGTATTGCAGGGGTTTGAACTTTGCATCCTCCTGCTTGTCGTTCATGATGGTTTTGGGGGCATTGCCAAACATATCGTCCAGTTGCAGGTCGATGGGGGCATTGCCCTTGTCGTCCATAAACTTCAGATGCTTGTCGCCGGTGGTTTCGCCCACCACATACATGGGTGCGCGCTCGCGCTCGGCTACCCGGCGCAGGTCTTCGATATCCTTCTGTTGTATCACCAGCCCCATGCGCTCCTGCGACTCATTCCCTACAATCTCGCGGGCCGAGAGGGTGGGGTCGCCGATGGGCAGCTTATCCAGGTGGATGGTACCCCCGGTGGCTTCCACCAGCTCCGACAGGCAGTTGAGGTGGCCGCCGGCGCCATGGTCGTGGATAGAGATGATGGGATTGTCGTCGCGCTCTACCATGGCACGGATGGCATTCATGGCACGTTTTTGCATTTCGGGATTGGAGCGCTGCACCGCATTGAGCTCGATGGCATTGGCAAACTCGCCTGTGGCCACCGACGAAACGGCACCACCGCCCATACCGATGCGGTAGTTGTCGCCACCCAGCACCACCACCTTATCGCCTTTTACCGGCTCATCCTTCAGGCTGTCGCTTTTGCGGCCATAGCCGATACCACCGGCCAGCATAATCACCTTGTCGAAGGCGTAAGTGCGGTCGTTTTCGGCATGCTCAAAGGTAAACACCGAACCGCAGATGAGCGGCTGGCCAAATTTATTGCCAAAATCGCTGGCGCCATTGGAGGCTTTGATGAGGATTTGTTCGGGGGTCTGGTACAGCCAGGGGCGTTCGGCCACACCCTTTTCCCACTCACGCCCCCCGTCGGGACGCGGATAGGCGGTCATATACACCGCTGTGCCCGCCAGGGGCAGCGAGCCTTTTCCGCCGGCCAGGCGGTCGCGGATTTCTCCGCCGGTGCCGGTGGCCGCCCCGTTGAAAGGCTCCACGGTGGTGGGGAAGTTATGGGTTTCGGCCTTAAGCGAGATAACGCTTTCAAACTCCTTCTCGGTGAAGAAATCGGGCTTGTCCTGGGTAAGGGGTGCAAACTGCACCGCATAGGGTCCTTGCACAAAGGCCACATTGTCCTTGTAGGCCGACACCAGGAAGTTGGGATTATCTTTAGAGGTTTTCTTAATGAGCTGAAACAGGGTACTGGGCTTCTCTTCACCGTCGATGACGAAGGTGCCGTTGAAGATTTTGTGGCGGCAGTGCTCGGAGTTTACCTGCGAGAAGCCAAACACCTCGCTGTCGGTAAGCTTGCGCCCCAGGCGTTTGCTCAGGGCATTGAGGTAGGCAATCTCATCGTCGCTCAGCGCCAGCCCTTCGCGCTGGTTGTACCCCTCCACATCGTCGATATATACGATGGGGTCGGGTTGCTTGTCTATGGTGAAGATTTGCTGGTTGAGGCCATGGTAGAGGGCCTGCAGCATGGGGTCGTATGTGGCATCAGGCCCCTGTGCTTTGAAAAATTCCTCGATACGCACCACCCCTTCGATGCCCATGTTCTGGGTAATTTCCACGGCATTGGTACTCCAGGGGGTAATCATCTCGCGGCGAGGCCCCACAAACCAGCCCTCCAGCTCCTGCGCAGGCAAGTGGCTGGCGCCGCTGAAAAGCCATTGAAGTTTGGAAATATCTGTAGCCTGCAGCGGGTTTTTTACTTCCACTGCAATGAACTGGTGGGCGTTGCCGCCGAAAAGAAGTACCATGGAGAAAGGAATTTGAGGTTTGGAAAACTCTGCAAAATTAACAATTCTTCAATTTATTACCCTCCTTTTTAGCAGGAGTTTTCGATGGTTATAATGCCAGTGCATAGCGTGGATTGAGGATGCCCTGGGTACAATAGGCTCCCAATGCTTGCTTAATGGGCGGGCGATTGGGGTTTGATGGAAGTAAAAGATCAGGATACAGGACAGACACACTCCTTGCGGAACACTGCTGATTTTCAATATTCTCAGGGTCGTTTGCTAATGTTTCTGCAAACTCTGCCCCTTGCCCATATTTTAGCTTTATCCATAACATCCGATTTTTCTACATTTTTTCAATCAATTCTTTTTTCAACCAATCAAAAGCATCACTTTGATTGTATTCAATTTCAGGACTAAGCAATCCTTCCATATCACCTACAAACTCAGCACTTATCTCTTTCTGTTCTATGTTAAGCAAAAACTCTTTTTTACCTGGAGGTCTTTTCCCCGTTCCAAAGGAAGTATATTCTTTAAAACAAGTTATGATTTGCTCATAGTCCAAATCCTTTTTTTCCCGAGTAAAATCTAAATCAAACAAATCTCTTCCTTTGCTTCGTTGATAAAGTGCTCTCAGCTTTGTTCCTAAAAGCTCGTTTATATTGTACGTTCTAATCTGCGCTTTACCAGAGAACCATTCACTTTTAACTTCAAAAGGAAAATCAACCCAATCAAGTACATTAAAATGTTCCTTGCAGTTTATTTCGAGTTTCAATCGCATTCGTATATCTTCATATTCCGACGTAAATCGATACAAAGCTTTGGCTCCATGTCCACGAACTTGTGTTGTCCTTTTCTCTTCGAAGAAGGTAATAACCTCATTTAGCCTTTCCATTATGGGTTTTACTGGGCCTTTTTTAATTTGCACCAAATCAATATCCTCAGAATATCGGGGTGCGGGATTAAGATAGAGTTTATGTAAAGCCGTTCCACCTCTGAACGCAAGGTTTTCTCTCAGAAAGTCATCAGAGAAAATTTCCACTAAGGTTCGGGAAATAATCAAATCCTGCTCAACCTGCGAAAACTCTTTCCATGGTGCATACCTCTGCCACATTGCTATATATGGTTTAGGTATCATAAATCGCTTTCTAATTTTACATTAACATCTACTTTCCACTTATTATCAACTGCACCTGGTTTTTCTTTCGATTTTGGACTTAACAGGACAGGAAAAAAGTTTTTAGCTTTTAGTTCTGCATAAATCATTTCTTGATACTCTTCTTTGACACCAAGTACTTCAAGTAAAAAACCAAATCTTTGCAAAGTGCTTTTATTAGGATACCAGCTTATGAGTTCTGCCAAATCAGATTCTGTTAATTCTTCAGTCAGTTCTTCAATGGTCGCAAGCATTCGGTTTATCCCGCCCAGTTTGGTCTGATGATGTATTAAATCAACAATTGTCAAAGCTGGGCTGGATATTTTAAAAAATCCTGCATCTGATTTCTTTTCCTGAATATTTTTATCAACCCATTTGGTTGCTGTAAAAAACCTAATGTCTAAAGTATTTTTTGATATATCATTTAACTTTGGTTTTTCGGTTATCAAGTAATCTCGTTGAATTTGCTGGTGACTTGCTCCATGAAATTTTGCGGCGGAGAATAAACCTACATAGTAGTTTCTATTCAGATGGTTAAATAGTTTTTCACAGTACAGTTGAATCGGAAGTTTTCTTGCCGAAGAATAACGAGGTGTGATAATTAAATAAAAACCTTTACGAAGATTTACTATTTCTCCTTTTTCTGAAAGTCTAAGAAGCTCAAATTTCAAAGAATTGCTGCTACCTGTTGTTTCCTTAGCAATTTCATTCAGTGAAAATGAGTAGGTTTCTACTGATAACAGATATTTTATATACTCTTTAGCATTCATGTTTAGAAATTATTCCATAAAAGTATCAAAATAATCTACTATTCTCAAATTATTACTACGATTTTTTTATGCGATAGCAATAAAACAACTCTTTTAATCCCGAAAGCCTTCGGGACGGAAGCGGGTCAGAGTGCGGGAATTTTACATATGCTATTTGTGGGTGGGTATTTGCACAGACTCTCGTTAGTATGAAACACAACTTTTGCATATCCCACCCTTAAATACCTACACCCAGCCCACATCAAATAAAACAAAGCCCTTCATTTTCTGGCATTTCACACCCTCTAATATAGCACATTTAACTAACCCTCAAACAATTATATTTGAAAAAATAAGCACCCTGTTGGTAAGTAGCATGCCCCTCACTCAGAAACATCACCATCACCATCACCAACACCTCACCCCCATCGCCCCCTCCACAACTCATCCTCAATTTTTTACCGGGTATATAAATATTTAACCCTTCAGTCTAATTTCTGAAAAATACCCCACCCTGCAACATCTTCGGATACGGTTTTTACCTATATTTAGATGCCAATTCTACAGGGAAAGTCCCGAGACGGAAGAACGGAAAAGGGGAACCGCTGAGACACAAAGACGCAGGGAGTCGGAAGCGGCGCCGTAAAAAGATACCAAGCAAATCATCTTCCCCCCATTCTCTAAAGTCTCTGAAAACTGTTTTCTTTACCTCTGACTCTATCAGTAATTTCGTAACCAACAACCATTTGGCAACAAGCCAAACAGGATCCAATAAAGGCAAGAAAATGAAAAACAAGATATTAGAGACTTCAAAAAAACAAAGAAAAATTCTTAGTATAAGACTATACGGAGAAGATGATGAATTCTGGTTGGGGTATGTGGAAGATTACAATCCAACAATAATTCAATTACGATATTTTGACCTATTAGGGCTTGAAGACGGAACTGTAATTATCCAGCAGGAGAATATTGAGAGCATAGAATTCAACTCGGAATACGAGAAATCATATGAATATATTATAAATATTCGAAATTCGTTAGACAATATTCCTAAAATAGTTGAATTTAAAAACGGAGATGATTGGAGAACCCAATATTTATCTGACCTCAAGAAGCGAAAAGAGGTCATCTCTTTTAAGACAGATAGCGACATAACTATATACGGATTTGTCGATGAACTGAACGAGAGTGATTTCTTGGTCAATCCAATCGGACACCTGGGAGAGAATGAAGGAAATACAATATATAAAATTGATGACATTTCATCTTTTTGGTTTGGAAGTAAAAAAAGTAAATTAAGGCAAGAGCTCAGTGTATGGAGAAAGAAAAAATAAAAACTTGTGACCAACAAATTATAGACAGGAACGTAATCAGTATCAATAATTAATAACCACACGCCCCATACCCCATACCCAATCCTAACACCCTCACACCCTCACACCCTCGCACTATGAACCCTTACACTACCGCTCAAACCACCACCCTTGCCCGGCTCGAGAGCTGGAGCAGCCGGCTCGATATCCGCAGCATGTATGTGCAATACGGTTCGCCGGCATGGATTGTATCGGCCCCTCAGCTGGAAAGAAACCTGGCAGCTTTTACCTCCTTCACCGGAAGTGCTGCCGGGGTATTGTTCCCGGTAAAGACCAACCCTTCGCTGGTGGTATTGGAGGTGCTGGCCCGGCTGGGTGCCGGTGCCGACTGCGCCAACAAGCACGAGATTGACCTGGCGCTCTTTGCAGGCATCCCCTGGGAGCGCATCTCATACAACTGCCCGGTGCAGGAGGTTTGTTTGTCGCTCAACCTGCTCAACCGTGGTGCCATCGTGGTGATGGACGACCCCATTGCCCTGCAGCAACTCAAGGACAGGCTCAAGGGGAAGAGTTTCCCCGGCAAATTGTGGCTGCGGGTAAACCCGGGTACAGGCATACAGTATGAGCATCGGAATGACAACCAGGAGCTGATGTCGCACGCAGCCAGCTCTTCCAAATTCGGCATCCCTGCCGAAGAGCTTACAGCGCTGGTGCAGCGGCTCGGCCTGCCCGTTTCGGGCCTGCATGTGCATGTGGGCACCCAGATGGACAACCTCAACAGCTTCCGCAACAGCATGGAGAGCCTGGCCACCATGGCCCGCCAGCTACAGCAGATGGGGCACCCCCTCACCGACCTGGATATTGGCGGGGGGCTGGGCATTCCGTTTCTGGAGAAGGATGAGTTTCCTTCGCTGAGTTTCTGGGTGAAGGAGATGAGCCTGCTCAAACAAAAGGGGTTTAACTATTTCGTGGAGCCGGGCCACGCCCTGGTGGGCAATGCAGTGGCGCTGCTCACCAAAGTGCTTACGGTGAAGCATTCCAGGGGAAAAAGGTGGTTCATTACCGATGTGGGCACCGACCAGCTGGCCAAGGTAACCCTGCTGCGCTGGCCCCACCGTATCCTGGGGCCCGATGGGCAATCCCTTTCGCATCCGGGCAACGATGCCATTGCCGGGCCTTTGTGCTTTGCCGGCGATACCCTGCTCGACAATATCGATGCGGGAAAACTCAACATCGACGACCCACTGCTGGTAACCCATGCCGGCGCCTACACCTTCTCGCTCTCCAACCGCTTCAACGGCCGCCAGGCACCCGCCTGGGTACTGCTGGAAACCGATGGCAGCCAGAAACGCATGAACCTGGAAGGACGCTACGACAACCCACAGCTCACCAACTACTTCTGGGACCTGCGCCAGGAAACCCCTGTGGCCGAGAAGCTGGAAAAACAGCGCATCGACGACCTGAGCAGCATCTACCTGACCCAATGGGCCAACGAGGATACCTTCGAATACCTGCATATCGGGCAAACGGGCGAACGCACCTATGAAGTAGATGTGATGACCCGCTCGCGGGTAGGCTTCATCTCCATGCCTTTTGCCATCCGCATTTGTGGCGATGCCGCCATCATCACCCTGCTGCATCTCATGAAGGCCGAAAAGAAAGAACTCCCCATCTGGGGCCGCAAGCTCAACCTGGATTGTTTCGGACAGGTAAAAACCAATGTGCCGGTACGCTTCCGCATTTCCTTCAGCCATCCCATCACCGAACTCAACGGCACCCGCTCGGTGCTGGCACGTTTTGAAAGCGAGTGCTGGAACTGCTCAGGAAACTTTGTGTTGAAGTTCTGAAGCCCATTTATATTGGGAATCACCCACTAACCAGCATACACTGTATGGCAGGCAGGTACATTGCTGATGTTGCAGCGCGAATAAATCTTATCTGCTAATCATAAGTTTTTCGGCTTTCAGCACATTGCCATCTATCATGATGTATACCAGGTAAATACCAGAAGGGTAGCCAGATGTATCAATAAGCCATTCATCGCCCGAAAACCTTTGGGTGAGCACCCCTCTGCCATGCAAATCGCTGATAAAAAGAACCTTGTCCTTTTGCGCCAGTTCCGGGTTGCTGATGTGCAGGCGGCATTGGTTTACAGCAGGATTGGGGTAAAGATGTATGGATTTTGCCAGCTCAAAATGTGGTATATTGTCTGATAGGTGACAACCCGGCTCATAGCAACCATAATTATCCAGTGCAAAAAAAAGATCTTTGCGAAAATGGAAGTCCCAGGGATAATTGGGCGGATAATTGGGTGAATTTATGCCCGAATAGCCCACTGTAACAAAACTCCCACCCATATAAATTCGATCGAAAGCCTCTACCGCATTATATAGAAAGGCATAGTTGGTTCCATAAACGTAATTCTTCTTGTCTATTTCAAAGATTCTTGCCCATTGGGGTAGCAGATCATGGTCCAGTTTCAGAAGAAATCCTCTCCCGAAATATCTGTGGGAGCAGGAGTATTGCACCCCGGTAATCAGAAAGGAGCCATCAGCAGTGGATGTGATATTGAGGGGGATAAACCAGGGAGCAACGTTATCAGGGTCTTCAAGGTCATCCCCATAAACATCGGGCCCCGGAAAAACCTTGACAAAAGTCCACAGGAAGTCTCGGAGGCTGATTTCCTGGTGAATCACGCCATCACTGTCACGCACCTGCAAATGTATGCCTGTGTGTTCATGAAAAGTAATATTCCAAAAAGGATTGGTTATTTTGCAGCAATCGTCCAGGACTATCACGAATTTATCATCCTTCCAGGGGGCCATTACGGCAAAGGTGTTTTGTCCTTTGCCGGTCCAAACCTGTTTTTCCCATAGCAGCTCTCCTGTTAATCTGTCGAATTTAAACAAGATGTTCTTGTTGTATCCCAAAGAATTAGCTGTATACTGATAAAAGTACTTCATACTTATTATGTAGTCACCTTCAGGGGTTACCAAAAAGTCGTAAATGTCGGCTTCCCAATAATCCTGCTTCCCGAAATCCTCACTTATCCAGCGCACGTTGAAAAGGCTGTCGGTTTCCAGGAGCACCTGGTTGCTGGGATATGTTTTATGATAACTGATAAGCAATGTATCGGGGGCAACTTCGTGGATAAGGGTTATATTACCAAAGTAGGGAACTGCTTCAAGGGTATCAACACGCAGCAGGCTGTCTAATGTGGAATTAAAGGTTAAAATCAACGGATTGGCCATGGGAGGTTGATCCTTGGGAACTTCATCTGAAGAACCATAAGAAAGAGCCTCTTTATAATTGGTATCTGAAGGCGCGAAATATTGACCGTTTATTTTTACCTCAGGGTCAACAACTCTTGCATGGCCACCCATCAGAATGTTTCCGTTGCTGAGCCGGTGAATTTTCTTTCTGCTTAAGGAGCGTAAAACCTCTGGAAAATACCATCCGGCCTCACTAAGGTTAAAAGAATTTGTAAATAGAAAATTGCCTTGCGCGTTAAAAAAATGCAAGCGTATCGTGTTTCTGAAAATAAAAAGACTATCGGGGGTATATCCCCAGTCAGCAGAAACTAATACCATTGTAGTGTCAAGAACAATCAGCTGATCTCCCATGATTCCGGGAACCATTGTAAAAAAGTCATTCTGCTGTTGGGCACTCAGGTTGGAATACACCAAAGTGTAAAAAAGCAAAGTGAGGGAAAGTTTTGCAAAAAAATTACGTTTCATTTGATTGGTGTTTCAGGGGTAGGAATAAATGAACAATTGTACAAAGAGTCAGAAAAGAGAGAAACATTTAAGCAGTTATGATCCTGATAACTTCTGTAGATAAATGACTCATTTTCTTCCATGGGGGGAGGGGGTAAAACAATCGCTATATTCTTGAGATATAGCATTATTTGCTAAAATAAAGAATAATAATAAAAATGAGGTTGATAGCTTTTTTATGTTCTTTTTTTTTAAGTTTTTCAATAACATTTTTAAAAACCATGCTTTAGAATTTTGTGTATTTCAGTAACCCCATTCATCCAGATAATTTTTATCAGATATAATCCATCTGGTAAATGGCTTAAATCCATTTTATTGCTTTGGTTTTCAATTAAGAATTGTCTGCCTGTAGTATCGTAAATCAGAATTTCTTTAATTGGGCTATTTTGATTCTTAAACTTAACTAATCCGGTTGTTGGGTTGGGGAATACCTTTAACTCACTGCTTTTAATTACATCAGAAGCATTTACTGCAAGTAATGATGCATAGCCAAATGCCAGCCAATATGTTGCAACTGGATTTCCATAATCATCAGTATAATAAGTAAAGAAATCGTTATCAATAGGATGATTTTCCCAGTTTTCCGGAAAATTTGCCGAAAACGTAAGTTCACTATTACTTTTTAATACTATTCTATCAAAATCACTATAATAAAACCCTGTATCCCACCAGAAGTTGGCATGCCAGGGAGTAAAGAGGCTTCCCTCATGACAATCGTTCTCGAATAGGCTTTCATCCCATTGTATTGTTACAGGCCAGTATTTTGCCATAATATCAATATTAGCTAATGGCAAAATTTGAAACCAGAAATATTCCTCATTACAAGGCAGTTGTACAATTTTCTTTTTTGTATGGTACAAGTCAAAATCATAATTCCAAATAGCTCCATTAATATCTGCCTGATTGGTAATTCTTACATCAAAAATTGGATCGAAAGGGATATGAGCAATATTTTCCTCACCGAACTCGCTTATGATACTATCGCGCGAACCGAAGGCGTCATAACCGATAGTCAAGGTATCTCTGTTACCCTGTGCATCTTCAAAGTACATTTGAAAGCTGAACTCCTGGGCATTTAGAGTAGAAGGGATCAAAAAAGTGAAAAGAAAAATATGTAATAAATTTGTTTTCATATAAATCTGATTTAATTTAAAATAATATGTAATAAAAAATCCAGTTGAGAAATCAAACGAATCAGCTTGGAATTAACTTATAACTGATTCAACGAAGGAAGGAAGCAAATTCAACTTCAAAAACCAAAAAGAGACAGATGAAGTTAAAAGGTTTAAGTGGTTTGTTTTTAAGATTATATCATAGGCAGGCGGTTTTGTGGATAGGAAATTTTAGTGAGTGTAAAACATGGAAAAAGGTTAATTCTGTCAAATTTTATATGATAAATCGACGCATTTATGGTTAATTTAGAGTGGGCTTTGATAGGGAGGGGAGACGGAAGACCGAAGACCGAAGCTAAAGGCGATTAGCCTTTAATCCCGAGGGCCGCAGGCGATATGGGAACTGAAACTTATGCCGGCCTAATCCCCCTTTTTGTTGTTTTAAACGTCAACGCCCATTTTGATCTGATCATTTTTTACTGACCTTTAAAATCTCTATATCCACCAACAATCAATAGATCTGGCGAGTGGCAAGAAGTAAACACCCTGGTTTTCTTATCATAATTCATTGTTATCCGGAAAAATAAAAACTAATACTTCACTGTTTTCCCTGTGTAATACCTGTCTGCGGCTTCTGCCTTGATAATATATATGCCCTTGGGCCAGTCATGGGCCGGAATGGTGAGAATGGTCGTACCTTCTTCGGTCTCGGCTTTGTAAACCAGTACACCCGCGGCATTGTATATATAAAACCGAAGCACCCCTGCTTCTACTTTGAGTTGAAATTGGTGAGTAAAAGGATTTGGGTAGCTATGGATGGCATACGTGGGAAGGTTTTGCCTGGCAATATGAGTAGCAGGAACGTTGTAGCAACCGGAAGGATGCACGCTGGATTGAAACAACAGCTCATCCTCCAGGTGAACACAAAGCAGATCAGGATAGGCTATATCCATAATAAGCAATGAAGTTACGCCGGCATACAGAAGGCCTGAAGTGCTTCCAAGTCCTTCTATCCAGATTTCGTTGTAGGTGGTGCCATGAGCAGATCCATATTCGGAACTTTGTCGTATCACTTTTCGCTGTACCCCCTCAATTTCGAGCCATAGTACCTCCTCAATGGTAAACTCCTGTGCAAATGGAAAAAAGGCAGGGTTATTAAACACATTATACTCAGCCGGATATACATTAATGGTTTGGCCAGGTTCCACATCAAAATCGTACAACAGGTATTCCTCCTGTTGGTCAGACCATACCATCCAAACCTTACCGGTTTCTGTGTCTTCGCGTAGCGCACAGATGTAGGCAAGGGAGTCTCCTTCGAATTCTTCAAGCTTCTTTTGAAAATACACTTTATGGAATTCTGTTTCATTGATCAGGGTATCGCCCAAGAGAATGTATTTCTCGTCTGACACAGACCAGATTTTGTTTGCTTCAAGCATGGGGAGGTAATCCTGGGCACTTAAACCCTGGAGCATAATCATAAATATGCTCAGAATAACTGTAATTGTTTTTACATTCATGTGTTTGTCTTTTTGTTCATAAAAAATTGCCAACTGTAGGGCAAGAAGAACATTTATCGCAGATAATCGAAGACCGATAAGGTGCACCTTACTCTTCTTTCAAAAAAGATTTTTCGTTTCATTTATCCATAGGCACTAGCTTTTAAGTTACATATTTAGTGTTCGAAATATAAAACAAAAAACAAAAAACATAAATAAAAAAACATCGTATTCATTATTCGATAATTTCTTAATAATTTATAAAGTTTCTAAATTATTCCCAGTATGGATATGCACATCGACAGAGGGCCTCAAAGGATTATCGCCGCACCAAAAGCCGCAAAGCTGTGAGCTTAGAAATCCATTGGGCGATAAAAGAAACTCAAGCACCACCCATCATTTATCCATCAGTGCCCTACTGTTATATTCACGAACAAAGGCAATCTCATAAAATCTTTTTTACTTTAGTTCCTGAAATCATACCTCTTATTTACACCAAACCCCAGAAGCATGCACAATACATTATACTCTCTGGTTGCCGCACTTCTATTATCACTCTTTCCTCACGCTGACAATCGACTGATCGCCAGCAGCATAAGCCAACCAAATACAATCTCTTCAACAGACTACCCCAGCCATGCGCAAATGCGCTCCCGGCTCACTACCCTTTCCCAGGCCCACCCGCAGCTGGTAAAGCTGGAGAGCCTGGCCCGCACAGCGGGAGAGAAAGACATCTGGCTGCTTACCATTGGTCGTGGCGATATTACCCGCAAACCAGCCCTGGCCATTGTGGGGGGTGTGGAAGGCGACCATCTGCTGGGCAGCGAGCTGGCCCTGCGCTTTGCTGAGCAACTGCTGGCTCGGGCCTCCGAACCGCAAATCAATGAGCTGCTCAACCACGTAAGTTTCTATATCTTCCCCGACATGTCGCCCGACGCCCGCGAGCAGTATTTCCTTCCGCTGCGCTACCAGCGCCTGGGCAATGCCAACCCCACCGACCTGGACCGCGACGGCCGCATTGGTGAGGATGGCTATGATGACCTCAACAACGACGGCCTCATCACCATGATGCGTGTGGAAGACCCCACCGGCAACTGGATGCCTCACCCCCACGACCCGCGCGTAATGGTGCAGGCGCGCCGCGAAAAGGGCGAAAGGGGCCAGTATCTGCTCCTGACCGAAGGCATCGATAACGATAAGGACGGGCAGTTCAACGAGGATGGCGAAGAAGGCGTGTTTTTCAACCGCAACTTCAGCTTTGGCTATCCTGCTTTTACCCGTGGCGCCGGCGAACATGCCGTATCGGAAACCGAAACCCGCGCCATTGCCGATTTCCTCTTCCAGGCCAGAAACGTTTTTGCAGTGGTAAGCTTTGGCCCGGCCAACAACCTGAGCAAACCCCTCACCTACAATGAACGCGAGGCCGGGGCCCGCATCCCCACCGGATGGAAGGAAACCGATATCGCCATCAACCGGCATATCAGCCATCTTTACAACCAGCACCTGGGCAGTGCGGCACCCGAAGCGGCGCCAGGCAGCGGCGGCGATTTTTTCCAGTGGGCCTATTTCCACTATGGCCGCTACAGCTTCTCCACCCCCGGCTGGCAGGTTCCCAAAGGAGAAAAACCTGAAGGCGATGCCCCCGAGAGTGCCGAACTCAGTTTCCTGCAATGGGCCGAAAAGAACCAGCTGGAGAATGTGTTTGTTCCCTGGACCCCGGTCAACCATCCCGATTTCCCCAACCAGCGTGTGGAGGTGGGCGGAGTGGTGCCCTTTGCCATGAAGAACCCGCCTTATGCCATGACCGACAGCATTGCCCGGAAGCATACCGGTTTTATCCTGGAGCTGGCAGCCCTGCATCCCAGGGTAGAAATCATGGAGGTGCAAACCGAGCGCCTGGCGCGCAACCTGCACCGCGTAACGGTACGCGTACACAATACCGGCACCTTCTCTACGGCCTCGAAAACGGGTGAGCAGCTCAGGTGGATGCAGAAAACCGTGCTGCGCCTCACCCCGGCCAGCGGGCAGGAGGTGGTGAGCGGAAAAACCATCGAAGTGCTGGGAGCCCTCGGCGGACACAGCTCGGTGGAACGCAGCTGGATCATCCGCGGCAACGGCACCCTCACCCTGCAGGCAGGGGCAGAAGCCTCCGGTTTTGCCGTTACCAGCATCAGCCTGTAAAATCTTTTTTTCGGAAGGCACAACATTTTATCCATCACAAGACCCTTTCACATGAACCGATATATCTCCAAATGCATCCTGCTGCTGTTGCTGCCCTCCCTGTGGGTGGGTTTTGCGCACGGCCAGGCTGACGGACGCACCCTGGGCAACTACTTCAAAGCAGTCGGCACCCCTGTAAATCCAAAGGTGCAGGTGAGTTGGAACCGGTACTACACCAACGAAGGCATCTACGAAATATCCCGAAAGCTGGAGCAGGCCTTCCCCCACCTGGTAAAGCTGGAAAGCATCGGCAAAAGCCATGAGGGGCGCGACCTGTGGCTGCTTATCGTTACCAACCACCAGCAGGGCCCCCACCGGCAAAGGCCGGGCTTCTGGGTAGACGGAAACATCCACGCCAACGAAATCCAAACCGCCGAAGTATCGCTCTACACCGCGTGGTACCTGGCCGAAAAATACGGACACAACGCCTTCATCACCCAACTGCTCAACGAGAAGGTGTTTTATATCCTTCCGGTGATGAACCCCGACGGAAGGCACCATTACATGAACCTGCCCAATTCGTTCAACACCCCCCGCAGCGGCACCATGCCGGTAGACGATGATGGCGACGGGCTGGCGGGCGAAGACCCCCACGACGACCTGAACAACGATGGCCACATCACCCAGATGCGCCGCCGTACCCCCTTCGGGCAGTGGCGCACCGACCCCAACGACCCCCGCCGCATGGAACCTGCCCCCCGTGGTACGTTTGGCGAATGGGAATTGCTGGGATGGGAAGGCATTGACCGCGACGGCGATGGCACTCTCAACGAAGACCAGGATGCCGGATACTACGACCCCAACCGCGACTGGGGCTGGAACTGGCAGCCCGACTACGTGCAGCGGGGTTCATACCATTACCCCTTTTCCCTGCCCGAAACCCGCGCCGTGCGCGACTTCGTAATCAACCACCCCAACGTTGCCGGAGCCATCACCCACCATAACACGGGCGGGATGCTCCTGCGCGGTCCCGGTGCCGCCGAAGACCAGCGCCTTTACCTACCTTCCGATGTGCGCGTATACGATGCGCTGGGAGAGCTGGGCCAGGAAATCATCCCCGGATACGACTACCTGGTGGTGCACAAAGACCTCTATACCGTGTATGGCGGACAAATTGACTGGTTTCACATGATGCGCGGGGTGTTTACCTTTACCAGCGAGATGTTCTCGCGCTACTTCCTCTTCAACGAGAAACCCGAAGGATGGGGATGGGGCTTTGCGGAAGACTATTTCCGCTTCGACAAGTACCTGCTATTCCAGGATGCCTTTGTTGACTGGGAGGATTTCGACCACCCCCAGTTCGGGCCCATCCAGATTGGAGGCTTCAAAAAGAACTTTGTGCGCATCAACCCCGGCTTCTTGCTGGAGCAGGAGCTGCATCGTCTCGCGGCCTTCAGTCTGTTTCATGCCTGGCACACCCCCCGCCTAGAAATTGTGGAGCTGACGGAAAAGAACCTCGGAGGGGGTTTGCGCGAAATCACTGCCGTGGTAGTCAACCACCGGCTTATCCCTACCCATTCGGGTATCGACCTGCGGTATGGCATCACCCCGCCCAACCATATCCGGCTGGAGGGCGCCACCGTATTGTCGGGGATGATTGTGGAAAACCGCGACCTGAATGTGGTGCACGAACAAAAACACAACCCCCAGGTGCTGGAGGTGAAAAACATACCCGGCATGGGTACCGTAACCGTGAAATGGATTGTGCAGGGAGGACGCCGTATCTCGGTAACGGTTGACAGTGCCAAAGGAGGTGTGGTAAGCAGAACACTGTAATACCATTCCAAAATCAAGCGCAAACAAACTTTTGTCCGGCCGCAAAGCAAAGCGGAGCCGGCACACCCAATAGCATTACCATCATGAGGATATTTTTGGCAATTTTTCTTGCAGGATTTCTTTGGCTGGGCCAGACGATGGCCGGCGACGGACGTGCAGTGGAAAACTTTTTCAAAGCCGCCGGCACCCCGGTAAACCCCAAAGTGCAGATAAGTTGGAACCGCTACCATACCAATGAAGGACTGCTGAATATTTACCGGCAGATGGTGAGTGCCTTCCCGGAGCTCGTTACCCTGCAGTCCATTGGCAAAAGCTACGAGGGACGTGATTTGTGGCTGCTCACCGTGGGCAACCAAAGCCAGCGCCCCCACTACCAGAAACCGGCCTTCTGGATTGACGGCAACATACACGCCAACGAAATACAGGCCGGAGAAGTGTCGGTTTACACAGCATGGTACCTGCTCGAGAACTATGGCAGCAATGCCTTTATCACCCAACTGCTCAACGAGAAGACCTTCTACATACTGCCCGTAATGAACCCCGACGGGCGCGAGCATTACATGAACCAGCCCAACAGCTACAACACCCCCCGCAGCGGCACCATGCCCCTCGACGATGATGGCGATGGCAAGGTGGGCGAAGATGGCCCCGACGACCTGGATGGCGATGGCCACATTACCATGATGCGTCGCCGCAACCCACAGGGGCAGTGGCGTACCGACCCCGACGACCCCCGCCGCATGATACCCGTACGACCGGGCGAGTTCGGCCAATGGGAGCTGCTGGGATGGGAAGGGATGGACCGCGATGGCGACGGACAGGTAAACGAAGACCGCGAGGTGGGCTACTACGACCACAACCGCGACTGGGGATGGAACTGGCAGCCCGACTACGTGCAGCGGGGCTCTTACCTCTACCCTTTCTCACTGCCCGAAACCCGCGCCGTGCGCGACTTCGTGATAGCTCATCCCAACATTGCCGGAGCACACACCCACCACAACACCGGTGGCATGTTTCTGCGCGGGCCCGGCTCCGAAACCGACCTGAAGTATTACCTTCGTGAGGATATCAACGTGTACGACGCCCTGGGCGAAAAGGGCGAGATGATAGTGCCCGGATATCGCTACCTCATCGGCTACCGCGACCTGTATACCGTGCTGGGCGGGCAGCGCGACTGGTTTCACCTGATGCGCGGCGCCTACACCTTCACCACCGAAATGTTTACCCCCTACTTCCTGTTTCACCAGACCCCGCAACGCCGCAGGGGGATGTTTCCCGAGGAGCTGTTCCGCTTCGACCGTTACCTGCTGTTCGAAGATGCCTTCGTGCCCTGGAAACCCTTTCAGCATCCCCAGTATGGAGAAATTGAGATTGGCGGGTTCAAAAAGAATTTTGTACGCATCAACCCCGGCTTTATGCTCGAGCAGGAGCTGCACCGGGTAATGGCATTCAGCCTGTACCATGCCTGGCATACCCCGCAGCTGGAAGTTGCTCAGGTGCAGCGCAGGGTGCTGGAGGATGGGCTGGAGGAAATTACCGCCACCCTGGTAAACACCCGCCTGATGCCCACCCACAGCGGAGTAAACGTGCAGTTTGGCATCGACCGCCCCAACCTCATCAGCCTGGAGGGAGCTCATGTGGTGGCCGGTATGATGGTGCACAACCCCGACCTGCATGTGGTGGAAGAGCAAAAACACAACCCCGCCACCCTGCGCATTGCCAATATACCCGGCATGAGCACCATTACGGTAAGATGGATTGTGGAAGGAGAAGGAAACTACATTCTGAAGGTTGACAGCCCCAAGGGAGGGGTACTCACGCACCCGTTATAGGCAGAGCTGGCGGAGGAGCCCCCTCTTCTGAAATCGACTTCCACTACCTCAATCTGACCGAGCAGTGGCTCTGGCGGAGCAAAGCGGTTCTTGTCGCGAACACAGCACACTACCCGGTAGCCCTGGTTTACCAGAACTGGGAGCAGCCGTTTGCCGATGTATCCGGTGGCGCCGGTGAGGAGGACTTTCATGGCTGATAACGTTTTATTGCTCTCTGTTTCACCAATAAACCAATAATTCGCAGTATTGTTGGTTGAATTTATCCTTTTAGATGGCGACCAAGTCATGTGCATTCTTTCCTTAGGAAATAATTTTACATCATTTTTGTTGTTTTTTTATATCGTTTTTGGTTTATATTGGTAATTTTGTCACGAGAAAACAATAGAACGCATGACGAAATACAATAAGATACAGGAACTGGTGGCGAGGCTGGAAGAATTTGAGCAGAAGACCGGCAGCGAAGATCTGGCCGATTTTGGCCGATGGCTCTCCTGCACAGCACAGGAGGAACCAGCCAACATACCACCAGCTGGGATTTCTGCTGAAACCACCCCCCACATGACTTTTTATAAGCAGATGCCCCAGCCCCGGCAATTTCTCACTCTGCTGAGCCGTGCGGCGCGGTTTCTGGATTTTTACCTGAAAAAGGCATTTGAAGAACTTGAAATCACCTCCCGCCTTGAGTTTCAGTTTCTCATCAGCATCCAGGAGATGAAAAATCCCCGCAAAACGGATGTGATCTATTTCAACCTGGTGGAACTATCCACAGGAGTAGAGACCCTAAAGCGATTGCAGAAATCTGGTTTGATAAGAGATTTTGCTGACGAGTCCGACAAACGCATCAAACGCCTGGCCCTAACCCCCGAGGGCAGCAAGGTTTTGACAGCAGCCCTGGAGAAATTCAAACGGCTCGATGACCTGGCCAACAGTTTCGGCAGCGATGGCAGCTGGCAGGAGTTCATCCCCTCCCTGATGTGGTTCAACGATTTTCACAATGAAGTGTATCATAAACACAAAGACAAACCTTTTGAGCAACTCATGGGGTTTGTACAAAAACAACGATAACCCCCATTTGCGACCATGCACAGGAAAAACGTACTCATTACGGGTGCCACGGGCAATATTGGCAGTGCTCTTTTCAACGGCTTCCAAGAAATCAATTGCCATGAAAACACCATAGCGGCAGACTATCTCCACCCAGACAACCCCGGACTAAAGCAATATTCGGCTGATACGCCCTACCGGCAGCTCGACTTTGAAAAGCCTGAAGGCTTTGATAAAGCACTGCAGGACATTGATATTGTTTTTCTGCTCAGGCCCCCACACCTTGCCGATATCAAAAAGGTTTTTGCCCCCTTTCTTGAGGCAATGAAAAGGAACAGCATCTCTAAAATCGTTTTTCTGTCGGTACAGGGGGTCGAAAGTCAGTCGTTTATCCCCCACCACAAACTGGAAAAACTAATCCTTTCGTATGGAATGGAATATGTCTTTCTAAGGCCTTCCTATTTCATGCAGAACCTCACCACTACCCTACTCTATGACATCAGAAACAGAGGTCAGATATTTATCCCCTCTGGCAGATTGAAGTTCAACTGGGTTGATGCACATGACATAGGGCTTGTGGGTGCATGCGTGCTGAACGATTTTGACCGCTACAAAAACCAGGCACTGGAAATAACAGGAAAGGATTTTGCCGGCATGGATGAAGCGGTTTCCCTCATAAACCATTATGCCCAAACCGATCTTCGTTATGTAAGCCCCAACCTGCTTCACTTTTACCGGGTAAAAAGAAAACAGGGAATGCCCCCTGCCATGATATTTGTGATGATCATGCTGCACTTTCTTCCCCGGCTGGGCAAAAACAAACCCCGGCTCACCAATGTTGTGAAAGAGGTTACAGGCAAAGAACCGGTTTCTTTGGAGGAGTTTGTGAGAAGGGAGGCACAACAATTTTTAGCGGGATTACAGAATCAGACATAAGTTTTACAAGTGGAAACAACAGATAGAACCTATAACAAGATTAATCCAGCGAAAACCCTGTGGATTGAAAATCAAAGGGCTTCATCTGCACCCATACCAGAAAAAACCAGAATTACGCGAATCATTCAATTTTAGATCTCTCCCGCCGGATTTGTCATTTTTTGCTTTGCCATTATAACCCCTGAAAACAACAGAAATGCTCCCATCAAAAAGAAGGGCAGGTGCAAGGGCGCATAGAAAATTTGCAGCATGGCCACCTGCACGGCAATCCATCCGGCCAGCAAAACACCCTGTGCCATAATAAAGCGCTGGCACTGGGGGTGTTTGCGCAATACCATAAACAGGGTAAGCAGACTGAACAAGCCGTTGACCACAAAAAGGACAATACCCGGCACCAGGTAGCTGGAAAAGGGGGAATGCTCCAGAAAATCGAGGGGCATTTGCAACAAAGCACCCGATGGGTCAAGCATGAGGCTCAGCCCGCCATAAAGGGCACCCATGGCATTGACGGAGAGAATGCAAATGACAATGATTCTCAGAAAAGTGTACATCGATGGTAATATTTATTAAATCTTTTGCGCAACTAAAGTTAATGAGTTTTCATTCACAGTAAATTGGAAATTATTATCACCCCGAAAAATTATCCCCGTAAAACTACCGAGTACTTCCTTAAAAAACTTCACTATATTTGTTTGCCCGTTATGGACAAGCAAAACCTTGAACCTCACACAGATATGATGTGCGAGGTTTTTGTATGTTTATCCCAATTATTTAACGGTTGAAATAACTTACCTGGCAGCTGGTATGCTTATTTGTTTCTACTATTAACGAATAACAAATTGGTTTTATGGAAAAAATGAAAATTAAATTGCCTGCAGAGGCAGTAAATTTGATTGAAAACGCTCCAAGTTTTACGGTGTTTGACACCGTTGAGCAGCTGGCTGATGCCGCCGTAAACGGCAAGGGGAGTAATTATTTTGAAGTAAAATACGATGTAGAAGGCCGGGGCGAGGTAACGGAAGCAATCGTGCACAGGGTAACCAATGGTATTTCTGCCAATTATACAGAAACCTACATGCGGCGCAGAGACCCTGACACCATGGCCATTGGTGATGACAAACCCACCGACCAGCCCCGGTTCAAAGACCGTTTCAACTATCCTTTTGAGGATCTCAGGACACAAACCTTTGACTGGATGGTAAAGCAGGATCTGGCAGCATTCTATTTCAAGATCGGCAACTTGGAGAAATGCAGTTATGGTCTGGCTATTGTTCCGGCCAATGCAGGCTTTTTTGCCATGGGTCTGGCCATGTTGCAGCGCATCGTGCCCGTAGAAGCTATTCCTGATTGTTACGACATAAAAGTGGCTATTTACGTTGCTCCTCCCTTCCGTCATACCCATTTCGACGGAAAACAGGTGGTGGTGCATAACCGTACAGATAAGGTTTACGAAGTATTCTCCTACAATCTCTATCCTGGCCCCAGCGCCAAAAAAGGGATTTATGGTGTTATCCTCTCTATTGGTGAGGATGAAGGCTGGTCTACAGCCCATTGCTCAGCTGTTGAGTCCATCAGTCCTTACGACAACATTACCCGCTTTATGCACGAAGGTGCCAGCGGTGGTGGAAAAAGTGAGATGCTCCAGCACATTTTGAGGGAGCCCAATGGAGAAGTTCTTATTGGCTACAACCTCACCTCCAATGAGCGTCGTACCCTTACCATTCCGCAGTTTTGCGAAATCCGTCCCATCTGCGACGACATGGGGATGGTGCACCCTTCCTTTCAGACCGGTAGCGGGCGTATCAGGATCATTGACGCTGAGAATGCATGGTTTATAAGAACCGACAGCATTACAGAGTACGGGAAAGATCCCATCCTGGAAAAACTCACCATCAACACCAAAAGGCCTTTCCTGTTCCTGAATATCGACACCAATCCCGGCGGCACAGCCCTGGTATGGAACCATATAGAAGATGAGCCTGGCAAACCCTGCCCCAACCCAAGGGTAGTTGTACCTCGCAGAGCATTCCCCAATGTGGTAAACGAGCCTGTCTCCATCGATATCAGAAGCTTTGGTGTGCGCACTCCTCCTTGCACCGCTGAAAACCCATCCTATGGTATCTTCGGATTGTTCCACATTTTGCCCCCAGCTCTTGCGTGGTTGTGGCGACTGGTTTCTCCAAGGGGCCATGCCAACCCCAGCATTGTTGACAAAGGCGGTATGCAGAGTGAAGGTGTGGGCTCCTACTGGCCCTTTGCCACCGGCGAAAAAGTAAATCATGCCAACCTGCTGCTGGAACAGATTGTAGACAACACCATTACACAGTATGTTATTTCGCCCAATCAGCACATTGGCAACTGGAGGGTAGGATTTATGCCCCAGATGCTTATGCGCGAATACCTTACCCGAAGAGGCAATTCACGCTTCCGTTCTACCCAGATACAGCCTGCCCGTTGTACACTGCTGGGCTATGAACTGAACTACCTGACCATCGAAGGCTCAAAGATCCCCTCACGCTTTTTGAAGGTATATAAGCAACCCGAAATTGGCTTTGATGGGTATGATAAAGGTGCTGCTATACTCATGGAATTCTTCAAAAAAGAATTGCAGCAATACAGAGTAGAAGGCCTATCGGATCTTGGCCGCCAGATCATTGAAACATGCCTCAATGACGGCACGGCAGAAGACTACGAAAAGCTCATCAAAAAGTAACAACCCCAAAGGTTGTTGACTAAACCTCTGATTGGAACGCAGATAAGGTTGATTCTCTGCAATGTTGGTTTAACAGGTTAATGCTGATATCAACATTGCATGATCGGCAGTATCTGCGTTCTGTTTTTACAAGGTTTTCTGAGTACAGTTCTCTTCCCCATTGATTTGATTACGTGCCCGGTTTTCACGGATTACACATCAGGCAACTTATCTGCATTTTAAACCCACAAAGGCTTCAACATCACTTTTGTTTGTATATTTACTCCGCCAAACCAAAGTATTACAAAGATGAGAATCCTGATTGTATCTGCTACCACCCTTGAAATTAAGCCATTGATCAAGCATTTCACCTTTGAGGAAAGGGTGGATGCTCACATGAACCGCTACAGCTTTAACAAGCTCACCCTCGATGTACTCACTACGGGAGTGGGCATGGTGCCCACAGCCTACCTCATGGGCAAAGCGTTGATGCGCCACCATTACGATGCAGCGCTGAATCTGGGAATTGCCGGCTGCTTCGACCGCAACCTGGAGCTGGGAGAAGTGGTGCACATTACCCACGATCAGTTTCCCGAACTGGGCTCCGAACAGGGAGAGTATTTCCTCTCTTTGATAGACCTGAAACTACTGGAAGAAAACTATTTCCCCTACAAGGATGGACAACTGGTAAATGAAATGCCCCTGAAAAGCAAAACCATTAACAACCTGCGCACTGTGCGCAGCATTACCGTAAACAGGGTGCACACCACTAATAAGAGCATCGAAAAGATCAGGCAGCGTTGCAACCCTGCCACCGAGAGCATGGAAGGTGCCGCTTTTTTGTTCGCATGCCTGGCCGAAGACATTCCCTGTGCACAGATCCGCTCCATATCCAATTATGTTGAAAACCACGACACCAACCGCTGGAGCATACCCAAAGCCATTGAAAATCTCAACAAGGTTATTTTGCAGGTATTGCTTGAGTAACCCACTGTAGTTTTGCACAAGAGTTTTACCTTTGCAACTCCGGCCTCAATACCGGAAAAACTCAGCAATACAAAACCCATTGCGTGTTTCACCCCATTTCAAATCCCCAATTATGATCATTGTAACAGGAGCAGCAGGATTTATAGGCAGTTGTCTGGTAAATAAACTCAACAACAAAGGATACAAAGACATTGCAGTAGTCGACGATTTTACCCGTGCAGACAAGAACAAAAACCTGGAAAACAAAACCTTCAGACAGAAAATTGACAGGGAAGTATTTTTCGAGTGGCTTCGCGAAAACCACAAACAGGTGAATTTTATCTTTCACATGGGTGCGCGTACCGATACCACCGAATTCAGCGTAAAGGTTTTCGATAAACTCAACCTGAACTATTCCAAAAAAATGTGGCAGGCGTGTGCCGACTACCAGATCCCGCTGGTATATGCCTCCTCTGCTGCCACCTATGGCGATGGTGAGCTGGGCTACAACGACGATCACGATGTGGTGGAGAACCTCAAGCCCCTCAACCCGTATGGCGAAAGCAAAAACGAATTTGACAAATGGGCCTTGCAGCAGGAAAAACAACCGTATTTCTGGGCCGGGTTGAAATTCTTCAATGTCTATGGCCCCAACGAATACCACAAAAGCCGCATGGCATCGGTAGTCTTTCATGCCTTCAACCAGATCAGGGCTACAGGCAAGATGAAACTGTTTCGTTCGCACAAGCAAGGATTTGAAGATGGGAAGCAGCTGCGCGATTTTGTGTATGTAAAGGATGTAGTGAAGGTTTGTTTTTTTCTGATGATGCAAAAAAGAAACTCGGGCATTTATAACCTGGGCACCGGAGAGGCGCGCAGTTTTTACGATCTGGCCACTGCCACCTTCAGGGCCCTGGAGATGGAGCCCGTGATAGAGTTTATGGATACTCCTGCCGACATCCGCGACAAGTATCAGTATTTTACTCAGGCACGGATGGACAAACTGCGCGGCATCGGCTACAACGCTCCTTTCCACACCCTCGAACAAGGCGTTACAGACTATGTGCAGGGCTATCTGCTGGCAGGCACTTATTACTGATCCTAACGCATCTTTATACAACAAAGACAGCCGGAGTAACTTCCGGCTGTCTTTGTTATTAACCCAATCAACACCACTTACTTATGAGATGGCTATCTGACGTGCAGGTTTGGGTTTCACCTCTTCGCGCTTGGGCAAGGTAAGGTGAAGGATACCATTCTCATAGCGAGCACTGATCTTTTCTGCATTCACAACATTTTCGGGAATGGTAAAGCTGCGCTGGAATGATTGGTAGCTGAATTCGCGACGGGTAACCTTTTCACCTTCCTTCTCAACATTCTCCTGCTGCTTCTCAGAGGAGATGGTCAGACGACCGTTGTTGAAATCCACTTTAAAATCTTCTTTGCGCATACCCGGCACAGCCACCTCGATGCGAAACTCATCAGCATTTTCCTTGATGTTTACTGCAGGCAATGTGCTGTTGGTGGTTGAGAAATTGTTGCTGTTCCAGTCCATCAAATCTCCTTCAAAAAAGCGATCAAGCAGCGAAGGGAAGTTGGGGAACCACGGATTTGAAATTCTTGCAAGTGTCATAGCTTAATCCTCCATTTTTTAAGTGAAACATTCATTAGGTTTGATTTTTATCTGATTAAATTTTCAAGTTATTACTTGTTACGTCTGCGGTTTCTCCAGGAAGGCAATCCCGGAAACCAGGAGTAGGTTCTTTTTACTTGTCTCATGATCGTGTAGTTGTTTTTATGTTTGCAATAGCCATTTTTCAATTCCAATGCCAAAAAAAACATCCCCAAACCCAAAAAACCACAGAATACAATTTACATGACTGTTTTTCTGCATATTACAACTGAAACACACCGCCCATACACTCAAACCCCTGCCCAAACGAAAACGCCATAATGTCATTTTTTGCTTGTGCAAATGACATTATGGCGCATTTTCATGACAAAAATTCCTTCGGGAAGGCAATTGAAAGTTAAAGGCGTAGCCCAAAAACCCGCGTATGCTAAAACCTGAGTTAGAAGCAGAAGCCATCAGCAATGAGCCATTAGTCATTAGCCATTGCCAATGACCACTGACCATTTACCTCTCTCCTCTCACATCTCACATCTCACATCTTACCTTTCACCTCTCCTCTCACTCCCTCACTCCCTGTTAAAAACATACTGAAGCAGGTTGGCCCCCATACGCAGGGCTTTCAATCTTATTTCCTGTGGATTGTTGTGTACAGCCTGGTCTTCCCAGCCATTACCCAGGTCGGTTTCGTAGGTATAATAGAGCACCAGCCGCCCCTGGTAGAAGATACCGAATCCCTGGGCAGGCTTTCCGTCGTGCTCATGGATTTTGGGAGGGCCTTGCGGAAAAGAGAATTGCTGATGATAGATGGGATGCGACCAGGGCACCTCCACCAGTTCAATATCGGGGAATACTTTGGCGATTTCTCTTCTGAAAAACGGATCCAGCCCGTAGTTATCATCCACATGCAGAAACCCTCCCCCCACCAGGTAGTTTCGCAGGTTGCGGGCTTCCTGTGCCGAGAACACCACGTTGCCGTGGCCGGTCATATACACAAAGGGATAGTTAAAAAGGTTCTGGCTGCCCACTTCTACGGTGGCAATGTCGGTGCTGATGGTAGTGCCGGTTTCGCGGTTGGTAAATTCAACCAGGTTGGGCAAAGCGGTAGGATTGGCATACCAATCGCCTCCACCCCTGTATTTGAGAGTAGCGATCTGGAAATTCTGTGCCGATACAAGGTAGCCATAACCCAGGCTTATCAAAAGGAAAATCAATCTTATTCCGATCATACTATATGTTTTCTGGTAACTAAAGGTAAATCATTTCTCTCGCCCGGTGAATCCAACATAGGGATTACAATTCTCCGTTAAGAAAATTCAATTGCATACAAGCCACCAAAGCAGCTGTTTCGGTTCGCAGGCGGGCCTGGCCCAGTGATACCGGCACTCCTCCCTTCTCCAGGGCCCACTGTACCTCCTGGGGCTGAAAATCGCCTTCCGGCCCAATGAGCATCACCACATTGCGGCCGGGTTGATACACTTCTCGTAAGGGATTCTTCTCCCCTTCGTCGCAATGGGCGATCAGCAGCTGGTCAGTGGCGGGGAGCTTCGCAAGAAAATCCCTAAACCGGACCGCTTCATGCAGTAAAGGTAAAAAGGTACGCTGTGATTGCTTCATGGCGGCCAACATTATTTTTTGCAGCCGATCGGGTTTTACCACCGTACGTTCCGACTGTGCGCAAATCAGCGGTGTGATTGCCTCCACCCCGCATTCGGTGGCCTTTTCAAGAAACCATTCAAAACGATCGATATTTTTGGTGGGCGCTACCGCCATATGGATGCGAAAATTTCTCTCAGCATGCAATTGCCGCCTTGTGATGGTGGCCGATACAGATTTAGGGCTCACCTCCATCAGCTCTGCCTGCGCAAAGGTACCCTTGCCATCCACAAAGCCTACCACATCGCCCGCCTTCAGGCGCAATACTTTTGCGCAATGCCGCGACTCCTCGGGCGAGAGCTCAATAAGGGCGTTTTCAAGGTTTTCTTCGAAAAAAATATGCATATTCAGTTTATTGAACGCATGTAAAGCGGGCAACGACAAAAGGACAGTTCGCAGACAATTTAATTCTTGCTGATGTCAACAATGTAGGACAAAGTTATGTTTAAGTTTGATAATTGCATCCGAAAAAAATTTGTTTTAAACGGGTCGGATGAAACTCCATGTTTGCTATTTTTAGGGATGTTGGTGTTATATTCGCAAAAATGTTCGATTCATCCGTTAAAACCGTTTTTATGGGTCAGATCAAACATCCCAGAATACTCATACTATACCGGCAGACATGTTGATTTCTAATTTGTTATACTGGTGTTCGTTTAGATATTAATCATGGATGTTTCGCACCCCAACAGAGAAAAACCTATGTAATGCAGAAAATCCTTTCCATTATCAACCACCGCGATTTTGTACTGGGCCTTGCCCTGGTGGCTGGACTTCTATTGGGAGAGCACACCCGCCCCCTGGCCGAGATTTCCGTAATATCCCTTGCCATCGTGATGGTTTTTGCCACTACCGGATTTAGCTTCAAAAGCTGGGTGCCTGTTAGCAATGTCCTTTACCCACTGGCCTGGAGCACCCTGCTCAATTTTATCCTTTTCGGCTTGGTATTGATCGGGTTGTCGTGGCTGTTTTTTTCCAGCCAGCCCGCACACCCCTACTTCCCCTACTATGTGGGTTTTGTGCTGGTAGCGGCAGCACCTCCCGGGCCTTCGGTCATACCTTTCTCTACCATGCTGCGGGGCGATAACAACTTCAGCGTTACCGGAGTATTCGGATTGCACTTTGTTGCCATGCTGCTTACTCCGCTGATCCTGTTACTGTTTTTAGGACAGTCGCTGATCCATCCGGGCAAGATCCTCAGCATCATGATACAGATCATCGTTTTGCCTTTGGTTATCAGTCGGTTTCTTCGTCACCCCAAAATCTTGCCCACAGTGGAAAAGTATCGGGATACCGTGATCAAATGGGGATTTTTCCTGGTAATTGCCCCCATCATGGGCATGAGTGCCAGTGTATTTTTCGCTGAGCCGGGGGTTGTGCTTATCATGTCGCTGATACTGATCATCGCCATGTATCTGCTGGGACTGGTTTACCATATGATCATGAGCCGTGCCGGCGCCAGCAGGGGTATGATCATCAGCAGCACTCTGATGATGACCACCAAAAGCAGCGCATTCTCAGCCGTTGCATCCTTTACCTTTTTCCAGGGCGAACCCATGATTGCACTCCCATCGGCAGTGGTGAGTGTATTCGTTACCCTGTTTATTATTGTGTATTCGGGGTTTTTGAAGTGGTGGGAAGGAAAGCAATAACAACCAGTGGTGGGCTGGATAAGGAAAATTACCACACTAACAGAATCCTCTTCCTGCTATACACCAGGTGCCTCGGAACCCTACTCCCGGCTGCAGCATGAGAGGGTGTATCCACTCTAACAAAAAAGGGGCATGGAATGGATAAAGCCCACCCAGAACCCCCTTTTCCATTTCAAAGTCGGTCCATATACAGCGAAGGGGGAGAAGATCTGTTTGCCTGAATTAGAAACGAAGGTGCTGCAGATTATCAGGAAACTGACCTCATAAGCCTTAGCGCTTGATAAATTTTCGACTCATCTGCACGTTATCAACAATCTGCAGCAAATACACTCCAGGCAGCAGCGAAGAAACATCAATGATTGCAGAACCCGAACTGACCTGCCCCTGCATTACCCTCTCTCCCAGCATATTAAACACCCTATAATGGGATTCAGCCAGATCGGGAACCGACAAATGCAACACATCTTCGGCCGGAACCGGGCCCAACGTAAACCGGGGTGCATCTTGGCCAGGTGCCGACAGACCGGAGCAAAACACCACAACCAGCTCAAGACCTGGCCCCTGGATAAAGCCAGGGCAAATTTCCGGAGCCCCTTCCACATAGTAGGCGCCCGGCGCTGTTACGGCCAGGGTTGTGCCGGTTTCGCCCTCAATGGCCACACCATTGCGATACCAGGTAATATTTACAGTATAGGGAAGCATCAGGGTAAAAAAGAGGGTATCGCCCGAACAGATTACAAATTCATCATTTTCATTCACATAGTATTGTCCTTCAGACATTACCACCGCGGGCAGGAAGGCATAGCCATCCACAAAAAATTCCGGAGAAGTGGCACTTTCACCCTCCAGAGTAACCTCTACAGAGAGATAGCTGGCAGCAAAACAGTAATAATCCATCTCCAGGTGCTGTTGGGTAGCCCCCTCAACAGGCAATGTCTCGGTTGAGCCAAAATAACGACGGAACCACTGGTAGCTCTCAAACTCCTGGGTGCTTACCACACCTTTTCCCTCCGGGCACAAAATGTTGTCGCCTGTTATTGTGGGTTGCAACTGGGCCATGGTGTTCACTCCCAGCAAAACAATGCAAATGGTCAATAAATTTTTCTTCATGATTTAAAAAATTAGTGATTACAGACATCCACAATACGCAATGAAATGGGGTGATGCTGCAACCAGAACTGATTTTTCTGCTTTTTTAAATCAAAAGATTGAATACCGAAACCCTCAATCTACCTCCGGTATCCTGCTTCGCTTAGCATATCCCAGGCCTTGTCGGGGGTAAAGCCTCTGCTTTTCTGAGTTTCGCTTTGGGTGTCGCGCGGATTGGCCCCAAGCTCGGCATAGAGCTGATTACCCCTTGCAAAACAGCAACCCCAACAATCACTGCCCCAACCACTGCCGAAATGCCATGGCTTTGAGGCGGCTCACCATCAAGTCGCCTTCCAGGGGGGGATTGAGGCGCAGCTTCAGGCGGCCACCGAAATGATTTTCGACTCGCTCCACCGCATTTAGGTTGACGATGAGCTGGCGGTTGGCACGGAAAAACTGCTCGGGGTCCAGTTGCTCTTCCAGGGCTTCCAGGGCAAAATCGACCACATGGGTCTGCTTCTGGAAGGTGATGGCGGTGGTGATGCGGTTCTCGCTGTAGAAACAGGCCACCTGGTCGGTTTCCAGCTTTACATATCCGCTCCCCTTTTGGATCAGGAAGCGCTTACGGTACTTTTTCTCGCCCTGCCGGATGGCCTCCAGCAGCTCCTGGTAATCGGCCGGGGCCGGCGCATTGGGGGTATGGAGGGAATTGAATTTTTCGAACTTCTCAAGGGCCGCTTCCAGTTCTTTCTCGCGGAAGGGCTTGAGCAGGTAGTCGATGCTGTTGACTTTAAAGGCGCGCAGGGCATAGTTATCATAGGCTGTGGTAAAGATCACCATGCCCTGCACGGGTACCTGTTCGAAAATGGAGAAGCACAGCCCGTCGGCCAGCTGAATATCCATAAACAGCAGCTGGGGCTGGGGGTTGGTTTGGAGCCATTGCACGCTGGCTTTCACGCTGTCGAAGGTGCCACACACCTTCCAGTGAGGGCGCAGGCGGGCGAGCATCCCCTGCAGCAGGCGCAGGTTATGGTCTTCGTCTTCGATCAGGATGAGGTTTACGGGCGTATTCATAGCAAGGGGATTTCCACTTCGAATTGTTGCGCATGGGTGCGTATGTGCATGGGCTGTTGGGTGAGCAAGGCATAGCGCTGCTCCAGGTTCCTGAGCCCGGTCTTTTCAGAGAAGTCCGAATCCTTGGGATTGAGGTTGTTGGCTACTGTCAGCTTGTCGGCTGCAGCACTGATCCGGATGTGCAGGGGAGCATCCTTCAGGGCGCTGTTGTGCTTCAGGGCGTTCTCTACCAGCTGTTGCACGGCCAGCGGAGGGATCTCTTTCTGAAGCAAGGCAGGATCAATGACCAGCTCCACCTGCAGAGCCGCCCCCATGCGCTCCTGGTGCAAGGCCAGATAGGCTTCCATAAAGGCCAGCTCGTCGGCCAACTTCACGGTTTTACGATCTTTGCTCTCCAGCACGTAGCGGTAAACATCGGTGAAATTCTGGGTAAAGTTCACGGCAGCTTCGGGCTCATAAGTAATCATGGATTTGAGCACACTGAGGTTGTTGAACAGGAAGTGCGGATTGAGCTGTGCCTGCAGGGCATGGTAGTCGCTGGCCAGCTTGAGGGTTTTGAGCTCTTCGAGCTGGCGCACCGAGAAGATCCACTTCTCGATGATGCGCATGGATACCGATACCAGGATCAGGATGATGATAAAGAGCAATCCGAACAGGATCATCAACTGCAGAACAGGATGCAGGAAGAACAGTGCCAGCCGCCCGGTAAATAAAAAGATGGAAAGGATGGTAGTTCCCAGCAGCAGGCTGATGAGCATATGCAGGATCAGGCGCAGGCTGAAGCGTTCGGGGATGGGAAGATATCGCTCGGCCAAATGGTCGAAGAACACATTCCCTTCGCTGATGATATTGAAAGCCAGTATGGTTTTCATATAGTCGTAGATGGTCACCACCAGGGTTTCGTCGCCGGCCACCTTCTCGGCCAGAAACAGAAAGAGCATGGCAGTGCCGCTCACCAAGGCTACGCGGGTGAGGAAGCTTTTGAGGTTATAATCCGACAGGCGGCTTATAAAGTGGAGTTCGGCTGTATTCATCCTTTGCATGAAACAAGGCACTAAAGGTAAATAAAATCTGCAGTACTGCGTGGCCGGGGTGTGCAGCGGGCCAGAGTTATCTTCAGTCGAATCGTCCGGAGGCTTTGCGCCAGGCGGTTTCTTTCATACGGTAGTCGGCTCTTGCCTCGATGAGGTCGGTATGGGCCTGCTGCCATTGGGTTTGGGCCATAAGCAATTCGGTAATGGTCTCCATACCCAGCTCGTAGTGGTCGCGACTCACACGCAGGTTTTCCTGTGCCTGCTCCAGAGCGGCTTGGCCCATCTGAATACGTTCCCAGGCCAGCAGCAGGTTCAATCGGGCCTGTTGCGCCTCCAGCTCCATCAACTGGCTGTTCTTTTCCAGCTCCAGCTGCTGCATCTCCATCCCGATGCGGGCAGCACTGACCTTGCGCACCCCCTGCCCCCACTGGAAGAGGGGGATCTTTACAGACCCCATCACGTTGAGACTGGTATTGCTGAAGTCGGTACCACTTACCTCGATACCCCCGATATGGTTGTAGCCGGCCTGCAGCCCGGCAGTGGGCAGGTAGTCGGCCCGGGCCATGCGAATGTTTTGTTCGCTCATGCGTACTTGTTGTTCCAGCAGGCGGTATTCGGGCCGTTGGCTTATATTGGGTGCTGCAAGCTCTGCCAGCAGCAGGGGCTGTGCATCTACCAGAGTATCGGTGGCCAGCAGCGGCGTGTCGAAGGGCATGCCGATGATCCGGTTCAGATCCATGCGGCTTAATTCCAGACCATTGCGGGCCTTCTGCAGGTTCAGCAGTGCGGCATTGTATTCCACCTGTACCTTCAGCAGGTCGTTGCGGCTGGCCATGCCCACCTCCTGGCTGTTGCGCACCCGCTGCAGCACCTCGGCAAGCAAATCTACGGCCTGCTGCGCCAGCTGCACCTTCTGCAATACCGACACATAGGTATAATAGGCGTTATCGGCAGCCACCAGGGTATGCATCCTTTGCAGCGCCAGGTTGTCGGAGGCCATCTCCACCCCAATGGTGGCCATCCGGTTTCCGGCACTGATCTTTCCACCGGTATACAGGGGTTGCTCCAAAGCCACTCCCAGTATATAGGCACCGCTGAGGCTCACCTCCAGAGGCAGCCAGGCATACATATTGAACACCGGATTGCCATCGGGTCCGATCACCGGCTGGCCCGTCATGGGGTTGATCATGATGTTGGGTTCCAGCTGCCCGGTGATGGGGTTGGGTACCTGGGTGGGCAGAAACATCTCCATGGAAAAATCCTTATCCTGGTAGAGTGCTGTGCCGGTGGCCGAAAAGGAGGGCAGACGCAGGGTACGGGTAGCAGCCTGCTGCTGGCGGGCCTGTTCGGCCTGTAGGGCGGCAATGCGCAAGTTCTCATTGTGTTGCAGCGCCATTTGCCGGCAACGCTCCAGACTTAGCAACTCCTGGGCAAGGAGAGTGGGGGTCGCCAGGGCCCAGATTATCAGTATTGCGATGATGTGATTTCTATACATGTTATTTCCTGTTTATCTGTTAATTAACCTCCGGTGCTTTTACCCCATAAAAGGAAGCATAAAGAATGGGTACAAACACCAGGGTGATGAGCGTACCGACAATCAGCCCACTGATGATGGCCACCGCCATGCTGGCATACATAGGATCGGTAAGCAGTGGGATCATCCCCAGGATGGTGGTGATGGAGGCCAGCAGCACTGGCCGGGTGCGCGAGATGGTGGCATTTATCAGCGCCTGATGTTTGTGTAAGCCTGAAGCGATGAGCGTTTCGGCTTCATCCAGCAATACAATGGCATTCTTCACAATCATCCCCATCAGCCCAAAGGAGCCAATGATAGCCATAAAGGTGAAGGGCTGCCCAGCCAGGATCATCCCCGGCACGATACCCACAAAGGCCATGGGGATACAGCTGAGCACAATCAGGGGTTTGCGGAAGTCGTTGAACAACAGGATCAGGGTCAGGATGATCAGGATCACCGCCAGGGGAAGGTAGCCGAAGATATTGCGCAGCGCATCTTTTTGCAGTTCATACTCCCCTACCCAGGTAAGACTGTAGCCAGGGGGTAGCGGAATGGCTTCGATCTCCTTTTTGGAGGCTCTGCGCACCTGCTCGGGACTGTAATCGCCAAGGGGCTCGCATTGCACCTGTATGGCCCGTTGCCCGTTGGTGCGGCGCACCACCTGCTCCTGCCAGCCCAGCTCCATTCCGCGAGTAACGGCGCTCAGGGGTACCGGACGCAGGATCTCGCGCATGAGTTCATCCATGCTTTTGATCCCCATCAGCACCTCTCGCAGGGTTTGCTCATCCAGACCCGATATATCAGGCAACATGCTCCATACGGGGATATCATCCAGATTCTCCAGTCGTGAGCCATCGGGATTGCGCAGCTTGAGCATAATATCCACGCGGGTTTGTCCCTGGAAGTATTCGCCGATGGGCAGCCCATCGCTGGCCGCCAGCAAGGCATTGCTGATATCCTGGCGGCTGGTACCTGCCCTGCGGGCAGCCTGCTGCATATACACAGCGGTAAGCACCTGCCCCATAGGCTCCCAGTCATCTTCGATGGTATGCGGATCGGCATAGGGGTTGCGATGCAGGATCTGCTGTGCCTGACGGCTCAGCTCGCGCAGCACAGCCGGATCAGGACCCGTAAACTCTGCCTCCACTGTATGGGTGGATTTGATGGAGAGATTGTATTTGCGTATACGGGATCGCGAATCGGGGTAGTTGTCATGCAGATACTGCGCAATGAGTGGTTTCATGCGGATCATGGTTTCGTAATCGGTGAAGTTGATGATCAGCTCACCATAATTATCGCCTGCTTCACCCATGGGCCTCACCAGGCAATAGCGCGAGGGAGTTTGCCCCTGGCTGGACACCACCATGTCCACCTCTTCCAACCCAAGCAGATAGTCCGTGATAGCATACAGGTCTGCACTGACCCGCTGCGGGCTGCTCCCCAAAGGCATGCGGTACTCCACATACACCTGGTTGTAGTTGAAATCAGGGAAGAAAGTGTTTTTAATATTCTTGAAATTAAAAACCGCCAATGCCAGCAATATCAACCCCACCACCAGCGATGTCGTTTTGTAGTGTAAAAGCGTACTGAGCAAACGGCGCAACATGCCATAGCCTCTGCCCCCGAAAAGCTCTTTATCCTGAGGCGTTACGGGGATGTTTTTCAGAAGCTTGCGCGCAAACAAAGGCACCTGGGTCATGGCCAGTGCCCAGCTGATAAACAATGAGATACACAACACCACAAACAGATCGCGGGCATAGGTACCTGCTGCATCCTTGGAGAGAAACACAGGCAGGAAAGCTGCTACTGCAATAAAGGTAGCTCCCAGCAGGGGCCATGCCGTTCGCCGGGCCGGGTCGATAAGTGCCTGGGGACGTTTGATGCCCTTTTTGTGATCTACCAGGATGCCGTCGATCACCACAATGGCATTATCCACCAGCATCCCCATGGCCACAATGAATGCCCCCAGAGAGATACGCTGCAAAGTCCCTCCGGCAGCCAGCAGAATGGGGAAAGTGGCCAGGATGGTCAGCACAAGCCCTGCGCCAATAATCAGCCCGCTGCGCCAGCCCATAGACACCATAAGCACCACAATCACGATCAGAACCGATGCCACCAGGTTGACCATAAAGCCATCCACAGCTTTCTTAACCAGCTCAGGTTGAAAAAACACCTTGTGGAAATCGTATCCCACAGGGATCTGTTGCTGCAGCTCCGCAAGACGTTGCTCCACCCTTTTGCCCACCTCAATGATATTCTCGCCCGACTCCATCGACAGGGAGATGGCAATGGCTGGCTCGTTGTTCAGTTGCATGGTATTGCGGGCCGGATCGGCATAGGATTCGCGCACCTCTGCAATGTCCGACAGTTGGAAGATTCTCCCATCCAGCCCTTTAATGAGCAGCTTCGATACATCTTCATGGGTTTCGATCTTCCCTTTAACACCCAGGCTGAGCAATTGCGAACCAGACTGCAATACACCCGGGTATACGGTAGCGGCTTCATCTCTCACGGCAGTAATGATTTGCAGGGGCGTTATTCCCAGCTCTCCCATACGAGAAGGGCTGAACACGATCTCGGTAACCGGATCCTGCTCACCATATATGTGCACACGTGCCACGCCCGGCACCGATAACATTTCACGCTTTACGAAGTGGGCCATGCGACTCATCTCGCGGTAGGAATAGCCCTGGCCTGTCATGGCATAGAACATACCGTATACATCGCCAAAGTCGTCGTACACCATGGGCTTCATGGCACCGGCGGGCAGTTTGGCTTCCACCTCACCGATGCGACGGCGCAGAAAATCCCATCGTTGCTCAATCTCCTCCTGCGGAACACTTAGCTCCAGCGTAACCAGGATCACCGACACATTGGCCATGGAGCGCGAACGGATGGTCTCTATATTGGCCAGGGTACTGAGTTCCTGTTCGATGACATGGGTTACCTGCATCTCCACCTCGTGGGCCGAGGCTCCGGGCCACAGTGTGACGATCTGGCTCTGCATGACCACCAGCTCGGGATCTTCCAGCTTGCTGATAGCGCGGAATGCCATAATCCCTCCCACCACCATGCTCACCAGCAGGAAATAGATAAAGGCCCTGCGCCGGAATGCCAGTTCGGAAATATGCATCACAACAGTCCTCCTATATTGGTTTGTGAAACAGGTTCAAGGGGTTCCACCCTGTCGTTGGGTCTGAGCAGGCTTACCCCTGCTACCACGATCTGCTCACCGGCTTGAAGCCCGGCAATCACCTGGATACGGCCATCGCGCAGAGTGTTACCGGGTATTACCTCCCTTGCCTGCACAGTGCCATCGTGGGGATGGTACACCCACACCAGGGTTTTGTCGCCCTCCTTAAACAATGCGGTAAGTGGTATACACACCCTTGCGGCTCCCTGCTGGCGTAGTGCGATATACAATTGCACATCCATCCCCGGGCTCAGGCGCACTGAGGCGGAGGGTTCAACCGCCAGCTGCACACGGTAAAGCTGGTTCTGGCTGGCCTTACGGCTGATGCTCAGCAGGCGCAATGCCAGGGGCTGATCGCTCAACAGGGGCTGGCTGGCCCAAAAGCCGGTCATATCATCTCGGCGGGCATAGAGCGCTGCCGGGATATCGGTCTCCACCAGGTACTGGCTTACATCCACCAGTGTTGCAACCGGCATCCCAGCATCCACCAGCTCGTGGGTCCGAAAATTAACTTTCTGGATATAGCCCGCCACAGGGGCTACCAGGCGGGTATCGTTGAGCTGATCCTGTGCATGCTTCAGCTGGGCTTCCACCATGCGCAGGCCCGACACGGCCTTATCGTAATCGTTGCCCGATACACTCTGGCGGTTGTGAAGCTCGATAACCCTTTCGGCTTCGGCCTTCACTTGCTCATACTGGGCCTGTGCGGCCTGAAGCTGGATCTGGTAATCGCGCGGATCCATGCGGGCAATAAGCTGACCCGCCTGCACATAATCACCCTCTTTCACGGCAATATGAGCAATGGGTCCTGCCACACGGAAGGCCAGGCTGATCTCCCCAGCCTCGCGCAACAGTGCCGGGTAGCTCCTCACCTCCACGGTATCGGCAAGCTCCACCGACCCGATTTTTACTTTGCGCACCAGCGCATCAGCCTGCGGCTTATGGTTGCCACAGGCCCCCAACAACCCCAGAATGCCCAGGAGCCATGCTGCTTTTCGTAATGTTATCATGTTTAAAAACTTGTTAGTGCAAATACTTCTTCTACGCACAAAATTAGTTTCAACTCCAAGGGCCATGCTCCTCTTCCTGCGCGAAGTGATCAAATTACCCCCTGAAATGCCGCTGGCAAAAACCAACCGGAATTGTTAATTTCGCATTAGCAACCCAATTAAGAATGTATCAACAAAGCAATATCCTTATATGACACACAAGAAATTTATCGGAGCCCATGTAAGTGCATCGGGAGGGGTAGAAAATGCGCCCAACAATGCTGCAGCTATTGGAGCCACAGCTTTTGCCCTTTTCACCAAGAACCAGAAACAATGGTTTGCCAAGCCTCTTACTGAAGAAAATATTGAGCAGTTCAAGGCCAATTGCCTGCACCATGGGTATACCCCTGAGCAGATCCTTCCACACGACAGCTACCTGATCAACCTGGGGCATCCCGAGGAGGAAGGATTAAAAAAATCGCGCATGGCATTTCTGGATGAGATGCAGCGGTGCGAGCAACTGGGCATCCCTTTGCTCAACTTCCACCCTGGCAGCCACCTCAAGCAAATCTCTGAAGACGACTGCCTGCAGCGCATTGCTGAATCTATCAACATCACCCTTCAAAAAACACAGGGTGTAACAGCGGTGATAGAGAACACCGCAGGCCAGGGCAGCAACCTGGGATACCGTTTCGAGCATCTAGCCCGAATCATTGAACTGGTTGAAGACAAATCGCGCGTGGGAGTATGCATTGACACCTGCCACAGCTGGGCAGCCGGATACGATTTTGCCACTGCCGAAGGCTATGAAAAGCTTTGGCAAGAGTTTGACTCTGTGGTGGGCTTTTCATATCTCAAGGGGATGCACCTCAACGATGCCAAAAAGGAAAAAGGCAGCAAGGTAGACCGACACGCCCCACTGGGCGAGGGGTTTATCGGGCAGGAGGGCTTCATAAGGCTGATGCAGGATCCCCGCCTGGATGGCATCCCAATGATTTTGGAAACTCCCGATCCGGACAGATGGCAACAGGAGATTGCATGGCTACAGGGGCATGTGCAAGGGTAAAACCGGGCCCTTCACTGGTCCTGATTTGGACCTTTCAACTGAGGCAACTTCACAAACCTTTCTGACCAGAGCATGTAGACCACCGCCAGGGCCAGGAACACCATGGCTATCACAAAAGCCGTAGTAAAGCCCCAGGCTTCAAAAAAGACCATCCCCAGCAGGGGGGCAAACAAGCTGCGTACAGCGGTAAGGACCAAATGTACCGACTGGTAGTTGCCTGCCTCCTCAGGAGGGCAGAAATAGGCAGAGCCTATAAACCAGGTCAGTGCCATGGTAGCCGCAAAGATACCATGAAAGAAGATGTAAAAGATAAGTGTATGATACAACCGGATGTCCCAGAAGTCAATGTAACCGGGAAAATGGGTAGTGAGAGTTAGTGCAAGAATGTAAAGCAACATGGCCAGAAAGGGGATGGAAGCAAACCGCCTCGGATCGATCTTACCCATGAGTTTGCCAAAGAATGGCAGCATAACGATGGCGAGCACATTGTAGCCATTTTTGTAAAAGGCAATACTGCTGTAGTTCAGCCCCAGACTGTTTTCGAAGTAAAGCACAATAACAGTTACTGAGCTCATAAATCCAATGCCATAGAGCATAAACCCTATCTGAAAATCGAGAAAGGAGCGGTTGGTCTTCAAAATCCGAATCATGCCCAGTGCAGATTCTTTTACCGAATACCAGAACCCCTGCTCCCTTGAAACCTCATCACCGGATTGGTAAGGGATGAGCGAAAGTAAAAAGACCGAAAGCACACCCAGTATTGCAGCAATGGGAAAAGCATACACAAAAACATAATGATCCTGGTCCAGCCACCATCCATAGGCAAAGGTGGTTATCATCATCACAATTTTATTGAGGGTAGTGGCATAGCTGTACAATCGGCTGAAATTCTCATGCCGGTAAGATGTTTTCAGAAAAAGATTGATGGTAGGCCAGATAACGGTATTACCCATGTAGTAGACCAGGAAAATTGCCAGGAAAAGATAATGAAAGATGGAATCGCCTCCCATTTGATCGGCACTGCGCGGAAAGAAAAACAACAGCAGGAGCGGTAACCGGCTCAGCAGGGCAGCACGGCGAAGCATTGGCTTCTTGTTGCGAATCCGTTTGAGCCACTCATTCATGAAGATCAGAAGCAGGAATACCATCATGCTGAACTGAAACAATACAGCAAGCTGGTAGTTGGAGCCCTGAAGGCTTTTCACAAATACAAACTCATTGAGAATAATGATGCCAGCTATGATGCCTTCCAGGAAGGAGTAGGACATATGCAGCGCAAAGGCTTTTCGCTCGCGGGGCAATAAATTGATCATGTTATATTTTTAACCAGCTTAGACATGGCCACGAATGACATTTTTTGGGATAGCCACGAGGGTATGGAAAAGAATCTATGTAAGACACAAAGGTACGGATGATATTCTTTTTGCAGCCACGGGGGCACGAAGGTTATTTATTTTAAGTCACGAGGCAAGGAAATGTTTCATGTAAAGTAAAAAAGACCGGTTGATGTTTTTTGTTAGCCACGAAGGCACGAAGGTTATTTTTTTTGCCACGAGGCAAGGAAATGTTTCATGTAAAGTAAAAAAGACCGGTTGATGTTTTTTGTTAGCCAAGAAGGCACGAAGGTTATTTTACTTTAAGTCACGAGGCAAGGAAATGTTTCATGTAAAGTAAAAAAGAATGGTTGATGTTTTTTGTTAGCCAAGAAGGCACGAAGGTTATTTTACTTTAAGTCACGAGGCAAGGAAATGTTTCATGTAAAGTAAAAAAGAATGGTTGATGTTTTTTGTTAGCCACGAAGGCACGAAGGTTATTTTTTTTGCCACGAGGGTATGGAAAGGATTCTTTGTGAGATACGGTGGTACGGATGATATTCTTTTTGCAGCCACGAAGGCACGAAGGTTATTTTACTTTAAGTCACGAGGCAAGGAAATGTTTCATGTAAAGTAAAAAAGAATGGTTGATGTTTTTTTGTTAGCCACGAAGGCACGAAGGTTATTTTATTTTAAGTCACGAGGCAAGGAAATGTTTCATGTAAAGTAAAAAAGAATGGTTGATGTTTTTTTGTTAGGCACGAAGGTTATTTTTTTTTGCCACGTGGGTATGGAAAGGATTCTTTGTGAGACACGGTGGTACGGATGATATTCTTTTGGGCAGCCACGAAGGCACGAATGCTGCTTTTTAAAGGCACGAGGCAGGAAAAGATTCTATGTATGGCGAAGGCATGATAGAAAAGCTAATGCAAGTTAAGATTGTTATGGGATAGTTTTTAAACAATAAACCGCTTGAAATTCAAACGTTCTTCTCCGAAATTGATGAGCAACCCAACTTTCAACCCAGAGACTTTCAGATAATTGATGATTTGAGCGATATATTCATCCCGAATAGTTTTAATTCCCTTTATTTCAAGTATGATCATATCCTCAACCACAAAATCAGGCACAAACTTATGGGGAAGAATTACGCCTTTATAATTCACCTCATATTCCCTTTCTCTGTTGTAGGAGAAACCGGAGTTTTTCAACTCTATCTCCAAAGCGTCTTTGTAAACAATTTCCGAAAATCCCGGGCCAAGATATTTATGAACCTCCATGCACAACCCAATAATTTCATAAGCCTCTTCCTTAAACAATAAATTTGTCATAGCACAATTGAATTTTAAGAAACATAAATAGAAACCATGCGAATAAAACAATATTTGCGTCACATCATTCTCAAACCATATTCACCCATTCCTGCATTCGTGCCTAAAATACATTCGTGCCTTCGTGGACAAAATACATTCAAACATTCGCACCTAAAATACATTCGTGCATTCGTGGCCAAAAACCATTCAAACATTCGTACCTAAAATACATTCGTGCCTTCGCGGCCAAAAACCATTCAAACATTCGTGCCTAAAATACATTCGTGTCTTCGTGGCTAAAAAAATTCTTGTATTCGCGGCAAAAAAATTTAAGCAAAGAACAATTCAGGATAATCCACTCTTTTGCGCACATCGTCGCTGCTGAGGTTTCCACTAAATTCTTTTCTCAAAAACCTGACGGTAGGATAGGCATCCATCTGTTCCTGCGGCAATGCATTGAAGAGCTTTACAAGGTCTTCTTTGCGTGCAGCCGGATTGAGATACTCGAGGATCTGATCTTCGGGGATGAGCAGCAACATGCGGGGTCCGTTGGGTGCCTTGGGGTTGTTGTGCAGTTTCATTGCAAGTGCATTGGGTTGGGTGGTGAGTATGGAGAAACTGGAGGATATCTCGCCGGTTTGTTCATCCACCTGATCCTCCCAGACCCCGGCTGCAAAGAACAGCCCCTCCCTGGGAAACAGAAAATGGGGATATACCTCACCGGCAAAATGAAAAAACTCGTAATACCCATCAAGGGGTATGATGCAACGTTGTTTGAAAATAGTTTCTTTATGGATGAAGAATGCTTTCTCGCACGTTGAGTTGATCATCTCTCGCGTATAGCTTTTCCCGGTTTTTTTATCGGTATAACTCCATGGCAGCCCCCATGTCATATTACGAAACTGCAGTACCCCATTGCGGGTAAGTACGCTAAGTTCCGGGCGTGCCTTACCAATGGCCACATAGTATTCACGAAAGGACATTAGCTTCTGCCCTGTAAAAGTTTTATAAAACAGCTGAGCGATCTCATCGTCAGGATCCTGCTGTAAGCGTCGAAGCATCTCTTCGCGCACCTTCTTCGTACCTACCCAGTAACACATCTTTTATAGCTTTTCCAGGTTAATAATCCAATAACATAATCGGGTTTCCTCCTCGGTATACAAATGGGGCTGAACAGACATCCCATGAATGAGAAGGGTGCTTCAGCAACATGCTATGAGCTTCCAGCTTTCGCACCCACACACACACAGAATTTCAGTTAACACCTGCAACAACCTCTCCCAGGCATAGTCACCCAACCTCAAACCTCATCCCCCATACCTAAAACTCTGCACCCCCAATCAAAAAAACCCGGCATTTCTGCCGGGCAAAACCATTTTGTAAGCAATTGGTTAACCGAATGGTTTTGGTTGTATATCAGTTGATAGAATACCTCAAACCCATATAAAACATACGGCCCATGATAGGTCCCCAGATCATGGAGGCATCAAAAACATCAGCCTCGAAGGGGTTATAAGCCCCAATGATAGGATTCTTTTGCATAAAGTTAGTTAAATTTTCACCACCTACGTACAAATCAAAATTATTCCACCGGCGAGTGATCTGTCCATACCAAAGGGTATAGGCGGGCGATTGATCAGTATCACCCAGATGATGGGCAAACAGATGTGCGTGAGGGATTCGGCTGGGCCCATTGAACTGTGCAGTAAGATCTATCTGCCAGTTGTTGTTGCGTGTGGCCCAAGAACCCGAAAGCATTCCTTTGTAAGTGTTCACAAAGGGCTTTACTTCCAGCTGATCGTTGATGGTGGTTCGCACATCCGACAGGCGGTAGGCCGCAGTTACCTCAAAAAAAGGCAATGGTTCAAAGCGCATCTCCACCTGGGCATTATTGGCAAAAGATCTGCCCTCGAGATTGTAGAATAGTGCCCGGCTCATGTCGGTATCCACATCCACGATCATCTGGTTGATGAAATCGGTGCGATAGAACTCTGCGGAAACTGATGCATCTCGTCCCAAGAGACGGAAATTCTGCGTAAGGCTTGCACCATAGTTCCAGGCGATCTCCGGTTTGATCTCTTCCTGGAAAACAATCTGCCGGTTGCTTACCAGCAGTCCTGTATTTTCAGCAATGCGGTTGGGCACTCTGAATCCCCTTCCGGCAGATGCCCGCAGGGTGGTGCTGGAGGTAAGATTGCCCCGCAGGTGCAGCCGGGGAGTAAAAAAGGTGCCGTAAATATTATGAAAGTCGGCACGTGCCCCCAGAATACCTGTAAACACATCATCAATCATTAGGGTGTATTGAGCAAACACCCCGGGTACCGACTCGCGCCGATCCAGGTCGAAGGCTTCACCCGAAGCCAGCAGATCCTCCTGGTAATCGTCGAAGATGTAGCTTACTCCGGCATTGATCCGGTGATCAGGGTTACGTGCAATTGAGTTCTCGTAAATGATGTTGGCATAAAGGGTTTGCTGAACCCCCACATACTCATTCCATCCGTAATGCGCATCGTGTTTGTGATGAATCAGACTAAGCTGCGTACCGATGCTTCCATCGGGTTGTCCGGGCAGGAAAAACCCGGTGCGTGCAAACATTTCATACCGTTGTGTATTTACCCCAAAGCCATAATGGCTCATGGAGCCAGGCTGGGCGTCACTCTCAAAGAAGGAGATTTGCCCACCTCTTCTGTCTTCCTGCAGCACCCGGAAGCCAAACTGCGATTCCATAACACCGGGGCGGTCGTAGCGATAGCGATTCACAATATTGTATTTACGCATCAGGGGATGATCCAGGAATGAGTCGCCATTGTGGTCAAACTGGTTTTCCAGGATCTCTCCGTGGGCCAGCACCATGGTCGACCATTGGGGGTTGAGCCTGACGGCTGCATTCAAACTGCTTTCCAGCCTTCCGAAGTCGTTAGCATAGAAATTGTAAAACAAAAGGTCTGATGATTCGGGCTTTTTAAGCTCCACATTGATCTGACCGGTGATGGACTCATAGCCATTTACAACACTACCGGCCCCTTTGCTGATATGGATGGCCTCCATCCAAGGCCCCGGGATAAAGCCCAGCCCAAAGGGTTGCCCCAATCCGCGCACCGTGGGAGTGTTCTCGGTGAGTATCTGGCTGTAGGTACCAGCCAACCCCAGCAATTGTATCTGTTGCGCACCCGAAACGGCATCGGTAAAGCTGACATCTACAGAGGCATTGGTTTCAAAAGCCTCCGACAGGTTGCAGCAAGCGGCACGCTGCAGCTCATTTTCAGTAATAACGTTGGTAAGGATGGGCTCCAGGGTTGAAATATGCGATCCAGGCCTGCGTGAAGAGACCACTACCTCGTCGAGCTGACGATTGGTTTGCAATAAAACCTCCAGTCGGCTCATACCCGGCCTAACCATCAAGGTGTCGGGTTCGTAGCCGATAAAACTTACTACAACAGCATGAGGAAGCTGCACCGAGATGCGAAGGTTAAAATTACCATCTGCATCGGTGGCTGCCCCGCTGGTAGTTCCCAGCCAAACCACATTGGCACCGGCAAGGGGTAGCTTACGGGTTTCGTTGCCTTGCACCTCCTGCCCATAAACCTTGCCTTGAAGCAGAGATTCCTGCCCTTGGGCAAGGGTTGCCGGCAAAATAAAAACCAGAGATAGAAGGATGTATTGAAATATTCGGTTCATTTTTTTCTTTTTTTAAAATTCTTAAAAGATGTCAGATAATCTGAAGTCGGTAATCGCCATATTCCTCCAGTAAACTATTCAGGTTCTCCAAAGAAGGCAATTGCTCTGCTTCCAGCACCACTGTATTGTTGTCGGGAAAAACATGAACACCCGAAATACCCGATGCACTTTCCAGTGCCTTCTTTACACGGGCAACACAATGCTGACAAGTCATTCCGGAAATATGAAAGGTTTTTTTCTCCATCGTTAAAAAAGTATTGATTGTTTTTCGCTGCATTTACCTCAAAATAAGCGAGAATGTCCGAGAGGTTTCTACTTTTGGTTTGCTTGTTACTTAATATCTGCCCGAAGGAATGCACAACAAGGTTTTGGACCAACCAATCGCTAAGTGACTGCATAGCAAAACAAAACCCTCTGCGCCTATTGTTTCTGCGCTAACGCTCGGGCGTCCTTTCTACTCTTCGTTATACAACTTATTCTTCTCCAGCCATTCGGGATTTCTTTTATAGATGCAGCAGTGATGCAGATTGGCATGGGTTTGTTCGTCGGTAATGAAGTTCTCTGTATCATGGCCGGCTTTGGCAATGGCTCGTTCGATGGTTTCCTGATCGGTGCGATCGGCACGGTAAACCAGGGTAAGCTTTTGTTCTCGCTGATTCCAGCTGGCGCTGCGCACCCCACGAACACTGTATGCAGCCCGCTCAATGCGGTCTTTACACATACCACAATTGCCCAGTACGGCAATTTCAACTTCCACATTACGCTCCTGCGCCTGCACCTCTGCAAGTGTCAGAGAAACCAAACCTAGAAAAAGGATAACAGCGATATAATTTACTTTTGAGATCATAGCATTGTATTTTTAAAGTTTTTGAATGTTGTTTTGTAAAGCAGACTCATCACTAAGCGCAAAGCATGCGATCAATCATGATACTGTTATGGTATAACGTACCTGCTGAAAAAGAGGTAGCAGGTTGCGTTAAAAAGAAAGATGAAAAAAAGGAATTTAGCCCAGACAAGCTATTTTAAGCTGTTGGGTGAAGATAAGGAAGGCAATACCGGTAATCTTTCCGGGCGGAGAATTGGAAAGATGATACATATCAGCCTCTACCGGGAAAAGCGTGAAGTCGAAAACTTCTGAAGCTGCCAGAGGATTTACCACTGCAAGGGGTGCTGAAATCCTTGAGGTTTCCGGAACAAAAGTTTCATCTATAACCAGCACAACCTTTTCAAAAGAGCAGCACTCATCGGAATGTATAGTAGTAGTACCAGCCTCCTGATCATGGCCCTCTGCTGAAGGTGCAGCACAACAAGTTGCTTCTTCAGCCTCCAGACTACATGCAGAATCAACCCCGCAGCAATCCATTGCCTGGGTATGCGTCCAGGCTACAGTGCCACATGCAGCACAGCTATGTTCCACCACTCCTACTCCGCTGGCAAAAAGAAGAAATGCCGGGAGCAGCAGAAGAAGGATGATATGTTTAAGCCACAAACGCATAATTACATAAAGATAGCTAATTATGATGACAATGCAAAATTACAAAATCCCGATAATCATTTTTTACGTTTAACCCCTATTAACTTTTCCGGGGTAAAACAAATACCTTTGCGGCTTGTTTAAAGCATGTTGCAATAAGCCATCTTTGGTTTACCTCCAACAAAACCTCCTTAATTATAAAAAAGCATTTTCCTTACTCCGGTGAAAAATACACTCCTGATATTTCTTTTTCTTTTTTCTGCTTTTTTTGCTGAGGCCCAGCAGAGATATACCCTTTCGGGCACCATCCGCGATGAATCTACGCGTGAATTGCTAACGGGTGTAAATATTTGGGTTCGCGAAACCGCGAGCGGTACATCCTCCGACTTCGAAGGCAGGTTTTCTTTGCAACTACCTGCGGGCGAATATACATTGGTATTTTCATTTATCGGGTACCAGAACCTTGAGAAGAAAGTGAGGCTTACCTCCGATGAACGCCTCCAGGTAATGATGAAGAATGGTGGCATCCGGCTGTCGGAGGTGGTTGTGGAGGCGGAACGCAGCAATCGCAATGTTGAGCGGGCAGAGATGAGCACCGTAATTCTGAGCATGGAAAGCATCCGCAACATCCCTGCGTTTCTTGGCGAAGTGGATGTGTTGCGCACCATTCAATTGCTGCCCGGAGTGCAATCGGCAGGAGATGGCAATACGGGATTTTTCGTGCGTGGAGGCAATGCCGACCAAAACCTTGTGATGCTTGACGATGCAGTGGTATTCAATGCATCGCATCTGTTTAACTTTTTCTCCGTTTTCAATCCCGATGCCATCAAAGACATCACTCTTTATAAAGGAGGTATTCTTCCTGCCTATGGTGGCAGACTCTCTTCTGTGCTGGACGTAAGGACCAAAGACGGCGACCTGAACCAGTACCGCATGAGTGGCGGCCTGGGGCTGATCTCCAGCCGGCTCACCGTTGAAGGCCCCATCGAACATGGCCGAAGTGCTTTTCTGGTATCAGGCAGGCGCACCTATGCAGATCTGTTTCTGCGCCTTTCGTCTGATGAAACCCAGCGCGAAACCCAACTCTTTTTTTACGACCTCAATGCCAGGGCTAATTATGTTTTCAACAATCGCAACCGCATATTCGTTTCGGGTTATTATGGTCGCGATGTTACCGTTTTCAGTGACCTGTTTTCCTTCGACTGGGGTAATGCCACTACAAGCCTGAGGTGGAATCACATCTACAACACAAGACTGTTCAGCGATTTCTCACTCCTCTACTCCAATTACCAGTTCAATATATCAGGCGATGTGGGCCCGGCCCGTTTCCGCTGGAACTCCAACCTGCATAACCTGCAACTCAAAGCCGATTTCAACTACATCCTCAACGATAATAACACACTGACCTTTGGTGCTCAGACTATCCGCCACAACCTTGACCCTGGCCTTATCGAAGCAAGTATTGAAGGTGCAGCATCTGCCAGGTTCGACCTCACCCAACAGAATGCCTACGAACATGGCATCTATGTAAACGACGAGCAAAATCTCTTCCATGACCGCTTGCTGCTCTCCTATGGGATGAGGCTCTCCATTTTTCAGATCATAGGGCCTGGCAGACAATACTCCTACGACCGCTCCGATCCGTTGAGGTGGAATGTTACGGATACACTGGTACTGCAAAGGGGTAAGTTTTACAACAACTGGGCCCATGCAGAACCCCGGTTGAGTTTCCGCTTCCGTCTCGGCGAGAAGAGCTCTGTGAAAGGAAGCTTCAACCGAATGGTGCAATACATTCAGCAGGCGCAGAGCGCACAATCGGTAGCACCCTATGATGTTTGGTATGCTGCCAGCAACAATATTCCTCCCCAGATCGCCGATCAGACAGCCGTGGGATACTTCAGGAACTTCCTCGACAACCGCATTGAGACTTCCGTGGAGGTTTACTATAAGGATCTGAAAAACGTTTCCGACGTGGTAGACAATGGAGATATCCTGGGGAATGAATTCCTGGAAGGCCAGCTTCGTATTGGAAGAGGATGGGCCTACGGTGCCGAATTCCTGGTGCAGAAACCCAGTGGCAGGCTCAACGGTTTTGTAGGATATACCTGGGCAGTAGCCCGCAGGCAAATCGACGGAATCAACCAGGGGAATGCCTATTATGCTCCCAACGATCGGCGGCATGATCTGAGCCTGTCAGGATCGTACGATATTACCCGACGCTGGAATGTGGGCCTTACCTTTATTTATGCTACCGGATCGGCCCGTACACTACCCGTGGGAAAGATTTTTTACCAGGGAGCCTTTGCCCCGGTCTATTCCGATCGCAATTCAGGCCGCCTGCCCGACTACCACCGCATGGATCTTTCGGTAACCTACACGCCACAGATCAGAAACCGGGATGGCCGGCGATTTGAAAGCAGCTGGAATTTCTCCATCTTTAATCTTTATGGAAGAGTAAACCCCATATCCATTTCTTTTGCCGAAAAAGCAGAACGCCCTGGAGTGCCCAACTCGTCGTTCTTTTATATACCCGGGCCCATACCCGCCATTACATGGAATTTTAATTTTTAACCCCAGAGCTATGATATCTGAAATGCGAAATACTCTCCTTGTTGTAATTGCATCTGCAACTCTCCTGCTGCATAGCTGCGAAAAGGATGTGATACTCGATCTGGCAGATATGGAGGGACAGTTCCTGGTGGTGGAGGCCAACATTACCGACAGTGGTGATACGCAATGGATACGTTTGTCCAGGTCTACCTCATTCTACAACCAGAGCGTCGGAGAGCCAGTGGAGGGTGCTACTCTAACGGTAAACGATGGCATCCGCGACTATGTGTTTTTCGAAACCTTCCAGGCGGGGAATGAAGGATTTTATCTCAACCCTTTAATAACCGATGAACTGAAACCGGGTCGCAACTACAGGTTGGATATAGAAACAGCCAATGGGCGGACCTATTTTGCGGAAAGCACTTTTCTCCCTGTGCCTCCCATCGATTCTGTTACCATAAAACTCAGCCCTTTTTCAGAGCTGGGCTTTCTTCCTGAAGTAGTGTATGATATTGTAGTACACTTTCGCGACCTGCCGGGCGATGGAGATCACTACCTGTTCAATCTCTACGTAAACGGGCAATTGAAAACTCCTCGCCCCAACGACAAAGCCCCCCTTAGCGACGAGAACCTGGAGGAGTATGTGTCGCTGGCCGTACTGAATATCAACCGAAAAGACCTTTTTCCGGGCGACACCCTAACCCTTGAGATCAGAAGTATTTCGAGAGAGAAGTTCGACTTCTACAATATCTTCTTTTTCCAAACCGACCTTTCGGGCAATCCCTTTGCAGGAGCTCCGCCAGCCAACATCCCAACCAATCTCAGTGCGGGAGCCAAAGGTTTTTTCCAGGTATCGGCCATCCATCGAAAAAGCATTATTTACGACCCACAACTCCCATAAAAAAACCAGCTTTTGGTTATATTTGCCAAAAAACCTCTTGTATGGAAAATTTCGTAATGTATAATCCGGTGAAACTGCACTTTGGCGATGGAGTAACCGATAAGATTGGAAAGATCACCCAGGGCTATGGCACACGTGTATTGCTCATTACCGGAAAAGGCTCAGCCCGGGCCAGTGGAGCCTACGACCAGGTTACCAGTCGCCTTAGAAATGCCGGACTGGAAATCTTTGAATACAGTGGTATTAAATCCAACCCCATCATTGAAGATGTTGACAAGGCCGCTGCTCTGGGCAAAGAGAAACAAGCCGACGTTATTGTGGCCCTGGGAGGTGGAAGTGTGATAGACAGTGCCAAAATCATTGCACTGGCCATGAAATACGAGGGCCCGGCATGGGATTTTATGGAAGAGAAACATAAGCCCACTGATGCCACCCCTCTGATAGCCGTGCTCACCCTTGCAGCCACCGGTACCGAAATGAACCCTTATGCAGTGGTGCAAAACAACTGTCAGCAGAAGAAGATTGGCTACGGTCATAAACTATGCTATCCTCAGCACAGTTTCCTTGATCCCTCATTTACCCTAAGCGTACCACGCAACTATACTGCCTACGGTATTGTAGACCTTATCGCGCACTCTCTGGAGGCCTGGTTCGGAGAGGGAGAAGCCTCCCTGTCAGACCGGTTTACCTCCGGCATCATTCGCGAAGCTATGAAGTACGGACCCCAGCTGCTCGACGACCTTGAAAATTACGACTTACGGGCACGCATCATGTATGCCGCCACCTGTGCCCTGAATGGTATGACCAGCTATGGCCGCAAATCGGCCGACTGGGGTGTGCATGCCATTGGCCATTGCCTGTCGGTAGTTTACGATGTTCCTCATGGGGCTTCTCTTTCCATTGCCTACCCGGCCTGGCTGAAGTTGCAAAAAGACAGAATACCTAAAAGGATACAGGAGCTAGGCAGTGCCCTATTTGAGATCAGCACCCCCGACGACATCATCCATAAAATGGAGTACCTTTTTAAAGGACTGGGAAGCCCGGTCAGCCTCCACGAAGTAGGCATAGACGTAAGCAATGCAGAGGTACGCGAAAAGCTTCTTTCGGTGATGCGAAAAAACAAAGTAAGTGGCATAGCCCACAAGCTCAGCGAAGAAGATCATGAGAAATTGCTCAAACTGATGGCCTGAGATAGCTTATTGCCTGTTTTGCCTTCCGGGGCAAACAAGCTTGCCAGAATGCTTCTGCCCCCCTGAAAGCCAGAGCTTCCAGGGGGGCAGAAGCATTATTCCTCAAAAAATTCGAAGAAAAAAATGGCAGCAGCCCATGCCTTGGGTACTCCCCGGGCAGACCCTACACTATTGCCAATGCGATCGCGAATAGTTCCATCATCATCCACACGACCGATGGAATTGCCTATACGATCGCGTACCCTGCCATCCTTATCGATACGTCCGATGCTGTTGCCGATACGGTCGCGAAAAACACCGTCGCTGTCGATTCGACCCACGCTGTTGCCAACCCGGTTGCGGATATTACCATTGCTATCGATACGCCCGATAGAATTACCAATACGATTGCGAACCGTGCCATCAGACGAAACACTTCCGGTTTTGTTTCCTATTCGGTCGCGCAGATCCTGTGCCTGCACCGGAATTGATCCTGTAATCATAATAGTATACAGACAGAGCAGCAAAATCCAAACATATGTTTTCATAAGACGCTTTGTATTAGAGCTTTGTATTAGATTTATTGATGCAGGAGGCCGGCGGCAGCCTTTCCTGTTTGGTTCATTAAAACACTCCTGAACTAACCCTGGATCAGCACAAGGTTTATTCCAGCCTGATGATTCTGTCGGAAGGATACCTTACGCTGTAGCGGAATATTTTCCGCTGTATTTCATTGGGGCCCAGGTCAATATTCCAGTAAAGCATTCCATTGGATGAATCGAATCGTGCACCCGATTGCTCTTCGAGGGTTATCTGCATATCGGCATGTGTAGCTACCGGAATCTGGTCTTTGATTTCCAGCAGTATGCGCCGGTTTCGGTTGTTGCGTACCACGATTTCCCATGCAACGGTTTCGGTAGTGCGGCGCCCCAATATGCTCTTGCGCGAAAAATCGGTAAGGCGGTTTCTTTCGATCACAACACCTTTGTCAACTCCCATTGACAGCTCAAGAGTATCGGCTACACTGGCGGGGTCAATAAAAGATTTGCCCACAAAAGAACCTTCAAAGAACAGGTTTGCTTCTCCGGGTAGGGGGATCAGACTTTCCCAGCCCGTAACCCTGGCCAGCAGAAATACTTCGCGATCTATGCGGGGGGCTGCAAACCATCTGTAGTGGGCTTGTAACTGATTGCGTTCCACTTCCACCATTCGCGGTTGTTGGCCTGAAGAAATTGTAAAGGGAACATTTACTGCATATTCTGTAGTGAGTTGGCTTTCGGTGGCGGAAAAAACGGGCATCTGTGCAGCATCTAAACCCTCTGCAAAAGGCAGTATCTCCATTTCCATCAACATATCGGGGGCAAAGCGCAAACGGTTATCCATTTTCACCTGAGGCTGTACCGGTTCTACGAAACGTAAAAACCAGGTATGCAGTTCGGGTTTCACCCTATTTGCCCGAGGATTACCTGTTGAGAGAGACAGTGCCACATCTGTCCAGTCTTCACCGGTAGTTTGTTGCACCATAGCTTTCATGAGCAATTCAATGGGTTGATCGGTATTCTCTGCCCTTACATCATAGGTGGCTTGCCAACCGGCCTGCCAGGTGATATAAGAAAATTCAAAAACAGCATTTACTGGCCTGGGGGCCTGGGTGGTAATCACCAATTCTCCCACAGGCTGGTTTCCACGAGCACTATGAACAACAAGCTGCTGACGAACCCGGTTGTGTCGATCCTGCAGCTGTGTAATCTGGCGCCGGGTTTCCAGCTGCAACCGCTTCACTTCACCCAATCGGCTGCGAAAAAAGTCGGCCATGGAACGAAGATCTGCCACCTTCACTCCTGCATCACTGCCTCCAATGGATCGATTGGCCAGCAATAAGGCTTCTTCTTCTTCATAGACTTTCAGCATTCCCTGCTGCACTTCCAATTGGTTTTTGTAATAATCTAAACTATCCTGCAACTGGGTCAGAAGTTGGTTGTGCTGGGCTGAAACCTGATGATTTAGGCGATGACTGACCGAAAGGATGGAAAAAATTCCAGTTCCACTCACCTGGATATTACCCGGATCCAGCTGGTCGGGCAGCCCGGTAATAACCACTTCGGAAGTACCGGCAGGTAATGCAGCCCGTGCCGTTCGACTGATCTCGGCACCCTGGGTATACACCTTTACACTCTTAATATGGGAAGTAACAACAGTTGCGTTGCCGGAAAATACCAAAAGGATCAAAGCAACAAAGTAGCTGATTTTTTGCATGACAATAATATTGATGAGGGTTGGAAGAGTAAATGGTTTGCAAAAACAGAGACGCGTATAAGCCGCGTCTCTGCAAATGTAGTGATTATATGGTTGATCAGAAGTTTCTTGCGATATAAGCATTGAGGCTGTTGCTGCTGCTGGAGAAAGTGAAAGCATTGTGTACGATAAAGTAGTTGTGCTTATCAACGGTGCGGGCGTAGGCGAACTGTGCCAGTTTAAGCTTGTTGGATTCGAAGGTAAACATTCCCATGAGCTGGAAAACCTGTTCGGAGGTTACGTAATTGTCGCTAAGGGCCTGCTGAGCTATGTTCAGTCGCGAGCTGTCGAAGCTGGTATTTGCCAGGGTATTCATAAGCATTGCGAAAGATTGATGGCTCATGACATGCACAACAGGTGCATAAACAGGCTGCTGGTATCCATTGTGGCCATGGTGTGCGTGCAGGTTCTCACGACTTTCTACCCTGTATCTTCCGCGGTGATCAATCATGGCGAAGATGGCAGACCGGCCTGATATGTTGATATAACCCTGAAAAACCAGCTGGGGGTTGCGGAAGTGCATACGACGTCCGGAATAATACACCTGGTATCTTACCACCTCAAGATAATGTCTGCCGGGAGTTAAGTTGGATATCAGGTGAGCATCGCTGATAGGGCTGTTTTCCATGTGGCCGATCCGGAAGGAGAAGTAGCTGTTGTCGTGCATACGCAGGTGCAACTCGGAGGCCGCCGGATGGCCATAGGCAGAAGCATTATGGCTTAACAACATCAGCAATACAAAAGCAAGGAGCAGGTTGAGCAGGGAAAGCAATCCCAGCATTTTGTCTGCTGCGGCACCACTGCGGGTGGCTTTACTGTCGGAAAAGAGTGCTGACTTTTTCATGGTAGGGTCCTCCTGTTTTGGGGTTAGTAAATTCTTTACTCCCCACCAACCAATTCACGTGCCAAAACCCGGCAAATGACCCTTACCCAAAAATGTTTTACACCCCCGAATCAATACCGGCCTGATCCTCTTGGCTTTACAGGCAGCTCCAACAGCCAGGAAACTATCGCCAGGATAATTCCGAACAAAAGGGCTATACCGAAGCTTCTCACCTCAAATCCCCTTACAAAGTAAGCTGCCAGCTGGATGATGAAGGCGTTGATAACCAGTATAAACAAGCCCAGGCTGAGTATGGTAACCGGAATGGTGAGCACCACCAGGATCGGACGCAGTATGGCATTGAGGATACCCAGCACAAAAGCCACCACAATGGCTGTTAGAAATGTATCCACTTCTACTCCGGGCATAAAATACGCACCAATAACAACAGCAAAGGCTGTAACGACCATTTTAAGCAAAAAACTCATGTTTCGGAAGTTTTAGAAATTTCACATACAATATAACCCCGCAAGCAACCTTTGGGTTCAGCAAGGGCAAAATCAGTTCATATTCAAAAGATCAGGGGCCTTTACCTTAAAAGCAGAAGGATTGATAATTGCCGAAACAAAAACCAGGATGGTATCGGTTGCCCCTTTTTTGCGTGTAACATATTCGCCTGCGATCCGCGATGCTGTGGTGAGATGATTGTAATTGCCCAGCAGGAATTCTACAGCTTTTTCGAACTGCTGCTGATTGGTTACGGGAAAAGCACCTCCCAGCTTAACAAGTTCACGGGCTTCAGCAAACTTGTGGTAATTTGGCCCAAAAATCACAGGCATACCATATGCCGCCGCTTCCAGGATATTGTGGATCCCTTTGCCAAATCCCCCGCCAATGAGAGCCAGCGAAGCATACTGGTAAAGGCTCGAGAGCATTCCCACCTGATCAACAATCAGGACCCTGGCTTCTTTGAATGCTTCTTCATTGTATTCGGAATATTTTACTACCGGGCCTTCCAGCTGTGCCTCCAGTTTGCGGATCTTCTCCGGGTCAATCTCGTGGGGTACAAGGATAAACTTCAGCCCCTGGTGCTTGCGGGCAATGAAATGAGCCAGCAGTTGCTCATCGGCAGGCCAGGTACTTCCCCCCATCACAATAATGGAACCCTGAACAAACCTCTCAACCTTTGGGAAGCTGGCCGGGTTGTTGCGCACCTGGCAAACCCTGTCGAAGCGCGTATCGCCACTGATCACCGCATTGCGCACACCAATGGAATAAAGCAGCTCGCGGGAGGCTTTGTCCTGCAAAAAGAAGTACGTGATCTTTTTGAGCTGACTGCGAAACCATGCCCCCCACCAGCGAAAAAACATCTGTTCCTTACGAAAGATGGCACTGATAAAAACAACAGGTATATTTTGCTCATGCAAGGCATTGAGATGATTGAACCAATACTCGTACTTTACAAAAACTGCCAGGCGGGGTTGCAGATAAGCAACAAAGCGGCGGGCATTCCGGGGAGTATCCAGGGGCATATAAAACACATAGTCGGCTCCATTGTAATCTTTGCGTACCTGAAAGCCACTGGGAGAGAAGAAGGTAAGCACGATTTTCATTTCCGGATGCTCTTTGCGAAAACGTTCTATCACAGGTCTGCCTTGCTCAAATTCGCCCAGAGAGGCGCAATGAAACCACACATGCGTATCGTTGTGGTCTATGGTAAGGGCAATGGTTTCCAGAAGTCCTTTGCGCCCCTGCACCCATAATGCGGCCTTACGGTTAAAAACAGAGGCCAGTTGCACAGCCAGGTGATAGAGACGAATGGAAAGGGTGTATAAAAACTGCATACCCGGAGCTATTGATTAATGCTGAAAAACGATCGGCATCTTTGTAGCGCCGGCAATTTGCCTTACGCCAGCAATCAAAAGAGATACCATGAAAAATATGTATGCAAAGATAACCATTAATGGACTCATGCTGCAAAAAACCACCTGGGAATGCTTTTAACACGCATTGATTCTCAACGCCCTTCAACATGAAAAAATTGTAAAACCAGAAAAACCCACATAAACGCACCCGACAATTCTTCTTATCTTTGTAGCCGATTTTTTCAACAGATAAACACAATTGTAATATTAACCACCCATACATTTAAAGCATTCATGAGAAAAATCCAAATGGTTGACTTAAAAAGTCAGTATGATAAAATACAGCAGGAAATTGACCAGGCTGTACTGGATGTAATCCGTTCTACGCAATATATCAACGGAAGCGAGGTAAAGAACTTCCAGCAGGATCTTGAGCAATACCTGGGCGCAAAACATGTGATACCTTGCGCCAACGGCACCGATGCCCTCCAGGTTGCCATGATGGGCCTGGGCCTGCAGCCTGGCGACGAAGTAATTACCACCTCTTTTACTTTTGTGGCTACTGTTGAAGTGATCGCATTACTGGGTCTTACCCCTGTACTGGTAGATGTTTTGCCCGATACATTCAATATTGATCCTGACAGTGTTAGAAAAGCCATTACCCCTAAAACCAAAGCTATTGTACCGGTACACCTTTTCGGACAATGTGTTGATATGGAGCCTCTGATGAAAATGGCCGAAGAACACAATCTGCATATTATTGAAGACAATGCACAGGCCATTGGAGCAGATTACATCTTCAGGGATGGAACCCGCAAAAAGGCAGGCACCATGGGCATAGTGGGTTGTACTTCGTTCTTCCCCTCCAAAAACCTGGGTTGCTATGGCGATGGCGGTGCACTTTTCACCAACGATGACGAGCTGGCACAGAAACTTCGTGTAATAGTAAACCATGGCATGGAAGTGCGCTACTACCACGATTCAATTGGAGTAAACTCGCGTCTCGATAGCATCCAGGCGGCCATACTCAGGATTAAACTGCGCAGGCTTGACGAGTATGCTGCCGCCAGAAGAAAGGCAGCCTGCTTCTACGACAGGGCTTTTGCCAACCACCCCCGGATCAAGACACCGGCACGCAGCTCTTTTTCAACCCATGTATTCCATCAGTATACACTGGTAATTGAGAATCTGGATCAGTTTGCCATGCAAAAATTTATGGGAGAACGCGATATCCCTGCCATGATCTACTACCCTGTACCCATGCATATGCAGAAGGCCTACCAGGACCCCCGATACAAAGAGGGCGATTTCCCTGTTACCGAAATGCTCAGTAAATCGGTAATATCTCTGCCCATGCACACCGAGCTGGATGAAGAGCAACTGCAATTTATAACACAAAGTGTACTGGAATTTTTAAATCAGTAAACTTTTTACCATGATGTGTTGTTGGTGCATTATTAATTGCACCGCAACCATGCTGGTCAAACAAAATCATACTTCTATGGAAGAAAAGAACTATTTTAGCCACGAAACGGCGGTTATCGACCAAGGCTGCACCATTGGCAAAGGAACCAGGATCTGGCATTTCTCGCACATCATGCCATCGTGCGTAATTGGCGAAAACTGCAATATCGGCCAGAACGTGGTAATCTCTCCAGAGGTAGTACTGGGCAACAATGTGAAAGTGCAGAACAATGTATCCATTTACACCGGGGTAATCTGCGAAGATGATGTTTTCCTGGGGCCTTCTATGGTTTTTACCAATATCATTAACCCCCGAAGCGCCATTGTAAGAAAAGATCAGTATGCCCGCACCCTGGTGCGCAAAGGTGCCTCCATAGGAGCCAATGCAACCATTGTTTGTGGCATCGAATTGGGTGAGTATTGTTTCATCGGAGCCGGCGCCGTTGTGATTCGCGATGTGCCAGCCTACGCGTTGGTTGTGGGCAACCCGGCCAAGCATATTGGTTGGATGAGTGTATATGGACACCGGCTGGAGTTCGACGAAAAAAATGAAGCCATTTGTCCTGAAAGCAAAGAAAAATACAGATTACTTGATGGAAGGGTTGAAAAAATTTAATCCCTCTTACAATCAAACAGTAAATAAACCACAATTATAAATCCAGGCCCATGGCTGTTCGCTGATTGGCTTGACAATTTTCAAAAATCGTACTTCATGAACATCTACGAAAAGCTTCTGAACAAAGAAGCCAAATTATCGGTAATAGGACTGGGATATGTTGGATTGCCCATAGCCCTTGAGTTTGCCCGCAAGATACAGGTAATCGGTTTTGATATCAAAGAAGACAGGGTGGAAAAAATGCGCAACCGCATAGACCCCAGCGAAGAACTGGAGGCCGAGGATTTTGATGGATGCGACATCTACTTTACTGCAAAGGCAGAAGACCTTAAACAAGCTCATTTTCATATCATTGGTGTACCCACCCCCATCGACAGCCACAATCTGCCCGATCTTACTCCGGTGATCTCTGCCTCTCATGCTGTAGGCAAAGCCCTGAAAAAGGGAGATTATGTAGTGTACGAATCTACCGTTTACCCCGGCTGCACCGAGGAAGACTGTATACCCATCCTGGAAAAGGAAAGTGGGTTGAAATGCGGCGTAGACTTCAAGGTGGGATTCTCCCCTGAGCGTATCAACCCTGGCGACAAGGAGCATACCATTACCACCATTACCAAGGTGGTTTCGGGTTGCGATGATGTAGCCCTTGACAACATTGCCAAGACCTACGAGTTGATCGTTAAGGCAGGTGTGCACCGGGCTCCCTCCATCAAAGTGGCAGAAGCAGCCAAAATCATCGAAAACACCCAGCGTGATGTAAATATCGCGCTGATGAACGAGCTTTCCATCATCTTCAACCGAATGGGAATCAACACCTACGATGTGCTGGAAGCTGCAGGAACCAAATGGAACTTCCTGAGGTTTTATCCCGGACTGGTTGGCGGACACTGTATCGGCGTTGACCCCTACTACCTGGTTTATAAAGCTAAGGAATACAGGTATCACCCGCAAATCATCAACAGCGGAAGGTTTGTAAATGACTCAATGGGCTTTTATGCTGCCAAACAGCTGGTGAAGAAACTCATTGCAGCCGGAAAGAACATACAGCACTCCAAAGTTCTGATTATGGGTGCAACGTTCAAGGAGAATGTCAGCGACATCCGCAATTCCAAAGTGGCTGATGTGATCTGCGAACTGCGCAGCTACGGTGTTACTGTGGATATTGTAGACCCCTACGCCAACTCTGAGGAACTGAAACACGAATATGGTTTCGAGCTTACAGCACAACCGGCCGGTAATTACGATGCTGTAGTGGTAGCTGTAAACCACAGCGAATACATGAAACTTACTGAGGCCGACTTTAAGGCCATGATGACAAATGTGGAAAACCCCATACTGGTAGATATTAAGGGAATCTTCCGCAACAAGATCAAAGACCTCCAATACTGGAGTTTCTGATCCGGTTTGACCAACATAACAGCCAGCGACTTTTGCCGTTGGCTGTTTTTGTTTTTTTCAACACCTATAAAGCAGACAATTTCTATCTTTGCTGCTCAAAGCAATTTACAAATATCACCCTCTCATGTCAAAACATACATTGCTCATTACAGGCGGTGCCGGCTTCATCGGTTCACACGTTGTAAGATTGTTTGTTTCCAGGTATCCCGATTACACCCTTGTGAATCTGGATAAGCTTACCTACGCCGGCAACCTTGAAAACCTGCGCGACATTGAAAAAGCACCCAACTATCGCTTCGAGAAGGGAGATATTGTGGACAGTGCCCTGGTCTTTGCCCTGTTTGAGAAATATCAATTCGACGGAGTGATACATCTGGCAGCTGAAAGTCATGTGGACCGGTCCATTGCCAATCCCATGGAGTTTATCCACACCAACCTCATTGGCACTGTAAACCTGCTCAATGCCTGCCGCACATACTGGAAAGATCAACCCGGAAAAAGATTCTATCATGTTTCTACCGATGAGGTATATGGTTCTCTGGGAGAAGAAGGGTTGTTTACCGAAACTACCGCCTACGACCCCAGAAGCCCCTACTCTGCCTCCAAAGCCAGCAGCGATCATTTTGTAAGGGCATGGCACCATACCTATGGTTTGCCAGTGGTAATTTCCAACTGCTCCAACAACTACGGACCCAATCAATTCCCCGAAAAACTCCTGCCACTTTTTATCAACAATATAGTAAATATGCTACCCCTGCCGGTATACGGCAAGGGAGAGAATGTTCGCGACTGGCTCTACGTTATCGATCATGCCCGGGCCATTGATAGTATTTACCACAACGGCAGAAATGGAGAGACTTACAATATCGGGGGCCACAACGAATGGAAGAATATCGATCTTATACATTTGCTCTGCAAGCTTATGGATACGAAGCTCAACCGCCCCAACGGCACTTCTGCGCAACTGATTACGTACGTTAAAGACCGCGCCGGACATGATATGCGCTACGCCATCGATGCTGGAAAAGTACAGCGGGAGCTGGGCTGGGAACCCTCTCTCCAGTTTGAGGAGGGATTGAGTAAAACCATAGACTGGTACCTGGAAAATAAAACATGGCTTGAGCATGTTACCTCCGGTGCATACCAGAATTATTACAAGGAGCAGTATGTTGAGAGGTAAGGGGGTATGAGGGTTGAGATGAGAGATAAGAGATGAGAAGTAAATGGTCAGTGATCAGTAATTAGTCACTGATCACTTATGGCTTCTGTTTCCAGCTTAGGTTATCGCATGAGTGGGATCCGGAACAGGTTACTATATCTCAGACTTCGGCTTCGTACTTCGGAATAATAAACAAAAGATACAATAATCGGGAAGATGTACAATAAACCATTTCATAAGGAGGATATAAGCGGACTATCGTTTCTGGTAACAGGCGGGGCAGGCTTTATCGGGTCGAACATTGTGGAGTATCTCCTCAAATACGGGGCGGGTAAGGTTAGGGTGCTGGACAACCTTTCCACAGGTTTCATGGAGAACCTGGAGCCTTTTATGAACAACCCCTGCCTGGAGTTTATGGAGGGCGATATCAGCGAACCCGACACCTGCAGCACTGCCTGCCGGGGAATGGATTATGTGCTCCATCAGGCTGCCCTGGGATCGGTACCTCGTTCGGTAAAAGACCCCAAAGCCACCAATCTGGCCAATGTAACCGGTTTTCTGAACATGCTGGTAGCTGCACGCGAAAACAACATCAAACGTTTTGTGTATGCCAGCTCTTCCAGTGTGTATGGCGACAGCCCCCACCTGCCCAAGGTGGAAGAACAGATCGGCAATCCACTTTCACCCTATGCCGTATCCAAAAGGGTAAATGAGCTGTATGCCGATGTTTTTGCCAAAACTTACGCCATGGAGATCATCGGCCTGCGCTATTTCAACATCTTTGGCCCCCGCCAAAGCCCCGACGGACCCTACGCTGCTGCTATACCGTTGTTTATGTTTGCCGTACTCCGCCATCAGAGCCCCTTTATCAATGGAGATGGCGAGCAATCGCGCGATTTTACTTTTATAGAGAATGCCGTTGAGGCCAACATCCGTTCGCTTTTCTGCCCCATTGACAAATGCAATGGAGGGGTTTTCAATATTGCCGTTGGCGATCGTACCACCGTAAACGAATTGTTCCGTATCATCCGCGATACTGCGGGATCTGCTACTGAAGCCCGCTACCGCGAAGAACGCCCGGGGGATATCCGCCACTCGCTTGCCGATATCCAAAAGGCCCGCACCATCATGGGGTATGATCCAGGGGTGAAAATTGAGCAGGGGCTGCAGATCACCTTCCGGTGGTTTAAGCAAAAGTACTTTCCCTCATCCTAAAACCCGAAGTTATGCTCAGGAAACTTTTCGGTCCTAAAAAGCTTAACCAGCCCGTAGATCTTTCCGTGCTGGTGTCTGACATGCATTCGCACCTGATCCCGGGGATCGACGATGGCACCCCCGACCTTGAAGCCTCTGTTAATCTGATCCGTGAGATGCAAACCCTGGGCTACCGAAAACTCTTCACAACCCCACATATCAGCTCCGACTATTACCCCAATACCGCAGAAAAGATACAGGCAGGTCTGACCCTGGTACGACAGAAGCTGTTTGAAGAAAGTATCGATATACAGTTGGAAGCGGCAGCAGAGTATATGCTCGACGACGGGTTCGATAAAAGAATATCGCAGGGAAACCTGCTTACCTTCGGACAAAAGTTTGTGCTCATCGAACTCCCCTACTTCCAGCCACCACCCAATCTGTATGAGGTAACATTTGAGCTGCAGATAAAAGGATACCGGATCATGCTCGCACATCCGGAGCGTTATCTTTACTGGCTGGACGATTTCAGGAAATTTGAAGCCCTCAAAGACCGGGGCATCTATTTTCAGCTCAATATTACCAGCCTTAGCGGCCACTATTCGCCGGAAGTGCGCAAGCAGGCTGAAAAGCTTATTGATGCCGGTATGATCGATTTTGCGGGCTCCGACCTTCACAACACGCATTACCTTCAATTGCTCAAAAAAGCACGCTTTGAACCCTATCTGCAAAAGGTCATTGATTCAGGAAAGCTACTGAATGCAAGCTTGTAAGCCTATTGACGGGCTGCCTCAGCCCCTTACCACCAGGAATACAATGTAGGCAATGTACATGGCCACAAATACGCCACCTTGCCAGCGATCGAGCACCTTACGCCTGGGAATAAGCAGAAAAACAAAAAGCAACACACAGGAAAATACCCCTACCAGCACATCAAAATTCAGCGCCTGGTTGAAAGGCAATGGCTTTATTACCGCGCTGCTTCCCAGCACAAAGAATACATTGAATATATTGGAGCCGATCACGTTGCCAACCACGATATCAGGATTTCGTTTCATGGCAGCCACTACACAAGTTGCCAGTTCAGGCAAAGAAGTACCTACAGCTACAATGGTAAGGCTTATCAGGGCTTCACTCATCCCCAGCGAAGAGGCTATTACGATGGCACCATCCACAATCCATTTGCCTCCCAAAACCAGCCCAACGATCCCACCCACGATCATCAACCATGAAATCAAGGGGGAGTATTCCCTGATCTGAGGGCCCGAATCACTCTCTTCGCCTGCTATCCCGAAGGCATAGTACATAAACAGGAAGAAGAAGAAAATCAGGGTAATGCCATCGGTGCGTGTAATGAAGGAATTGCCATGTCCGTCGATGATGGCATCGTTGGCAGAAACAGCAAGTACCACTGCAGCAAGCAGTGCCAGGGGGATTTCCTTCCAGTGGGTATTGTTGTTTACGGTAAGAGGAAAGATCAGTGCCGAAACCCCCAGGATAAGGAAAATATTGGAGATGTTACTTCCCAGGATATTGCCCAAAGCCACATCTGCACTTCCCTGGAAACTGGCCACCAGGTTTACTACCAGCTCGGGGCTGGAAGTGCCCAGTGCAACAATGGTAAGTCCGATCACGATGTTGGAGATCTTAAACCTGCGGGCAAGAGAGGCAGCCCCATCCACAAGGAAATTGGCTCCGTAGATGAGTAATACAAATCCGATGACGAAGAGAATGTATACCAAGGGGATTAAGGGTTAAAGGGTGGCAAATACTGAGTTATGAGCGATGGTCTGGAATTATGGATTAAGGGTAAAAGATGAGTGAGGGGTAAAAGTGAAAAGTGATGGGTTGATTGTGGGTGGTAAGAACCAACTTTTCACTTTTCACTTTCAATTTTTTACTATTTATCAGGCACTGACAGCATCAATATCCTTATCCACTTTCTTTACCAGCCCCTGCAATACGGTACCGGGCCCAACCTCCACAAAGTGGGTGGCTCCATCGGCAATCATATTAAGCATGATCTGGGTCCAGCGAACAGGAGAGGTAAGCTGTGCAATGAGGTTTTCTTTGATAACAGAAGGATCGGTTACCGGTTGTGCATTTACATTCTGGTAAACAGGGCATATGGGAGCATTGAAAGCTGTTTCATTGATGGCCTGAGCCAGTTCAAGGCGGGCGGGCTCCATCAGGGGAGAGTGAAATGCACCCCCCACTTTGAGAGGAAGTGCTCTCTTGGCGCCAGCTTCTTTAAGTTTTTCGCACGCCAGGTCAATCCCTTTCATACTGCCGGAAATAACCAGCTGTCCGGGGCTGTTGTAATTGGCAGGTACTACCACCTCATCGATACCAGCGCAGATCTCCTCTACCACCTTATCGTCGAGACCCAGGATAGCAGCCATGGTAGAAGGCTCAGCCTCACAGGCTTTCTGCATAGCCATGGCGCGCTTGCTTACAAGCACAAGACCATCTTCAAAACTCAGCGCTTTGGCAGCCACCAATGCCGAAAATTCACCCAACGAATGGCCTGCTACCATATGGGGAGCAAAGGCATCGCCCAGGGTCTGGGCCAATATTACCGAATGAAGAAATATGGCAGGCTGGGTCACTTTGGTTTGCCGTAGATCTTCATCGGTACCGGCAAACATCAGGTCTGTAATGCGAAAACCCAGTATTTCATTGGCTTTTTCAAATAATTCCCTGGCCTGGGGAGAATTGTCGTACATATCCTTGCCCATTCCTACAAACTGTGCTCCTTGTCCTGGAAAAACAAACGCTTTCTTCATAATATCAGATTTTTTGGGTTTAAAGAGGAGACAAAATTAGGGAATTTCCTTAAATCCCCGCAATACTCTCTAAAACGGATGCTCATTCCTCTATATCAGTGGCTTGAGGGCAAAAACAGGGATACCCCCATCGATTGTGCTGAACATCGCACGCTATTGCCCATACAGCGATTCATCCATCCCATACCCCCTGATACTAAAAAGCCCCGGAGCTGGGCCCCGGGGCTTGGAATAAACCAATTGATATAACCAAAACTAAAACTAATGAAGATTTGAGCCCAGCAAATGAATAAACTCGGCCCGGGTTTTATCGGTGAGGAAAGCACCGGTAAAATCGCTTGTGGTGGTAACGGAATTTTGTTTCTGGATACCGCGCATCATCATGCACATGTGATGAGCCTCAATAACCACCGCTACCCCAAGAGGTTTTAAAGTATCCTGTATACACTCCTTGATCTGCATGGTAAGTCTCTCCTGCACCTGCAACCGCCGTGCAAAGGCATCTACCACCCTGGGGATTTTGCTCAACCCTACAATATGACCATTGGGGATGTATGCCACGTGGGCTTTTCCGATAAAAGGAAGCATATGGTGCTCGCACATGGAATAAATTTCAATGTCTTTTACTACCACCATCTGACGGTACTCCTCTTTGAACATGGCCGAACGAAGTATTTCTGCCGGATCCAGATCATAGCCGTGGGTAAGATACTGCATGGCTTTGGCTACCCGCTCAGGAGTTTTCTCCAGACCTTCGCGCGTGGGGTCCTCGCCAATGAGTTCGATGATACTGTAATAATGATCGGCCAGTCTTTTTATGGTGACAGGATTGTACTGGTCTATTTTTTCATAGCCATCCATAGAGTTCTCGATGGCCATCTGTCTGTTTATTTCTGCTGACATTATCCTGAAATTTAAGAGTAATTACTTTAACCGTAGTATTCTGCAAAGTTGTTTTCGGTTTCCGAAACCTTAACGCTGTGCAATTGAGCACCCAACTGCCTGATGGGATCCTCGATCTGCTCCCAGATGGCTATGGCAAGATTTTCTGTGGAAGCTATACGCCCTTGCATGAAATCCACCTCCACATTCATATTTTTATGATCCAGTTTTTCTATCACCCTCTCTCTCAAAATGGCACTGAGTTGTTTGAGATTGATCAGGAAACCGGTTTCCTGATTTACCTCTCCTTTTACAGTAACCCAAAGAACATAATTGTGCCCGTGCCAATGTGGATTAGAACATTTTCCAAAGACCTGCAGGTTGGTTGAGTCATCCCATTCAGGTCTGAAAAGGCGGTGGGCTGCATTGAACGTTTCCCTGCGGGTAATGTAGATCATGGAAAGTTGTTTTTTGTGATGCTGTGCTACTGAACTGGATTGTTTAAGAACAAAAGTAAAAAATTATATCTCGTAAAACCTGTTTTGTTCGCGAAACAATTATTTGCGTAAATTTGCAGGCTTTGCATCTGATTTTTGTTTAACTTTTCAAATTCAAACTTTAAACAAAGGTTTTCTCACAAAGGTTCACAGGCAGTAAAAAATAATTGCATTATTTTTCCCGGAGAGGCATTTAAGAAGATACCCCTGTCAGAATAATGCATTTACAGCGGGGTGTAGCGCAGCCCGGTAGCGCGCTTCGTTCGGGACGAAGAGGTCGTGGGTTCGAATCCCGCCACCCCGACTAAACGTGGCTGAAGATTTTTCTTCGGCCTTTTTTTATCCCTGAGGACCAAGGTTCGAACCGAGGAACAACGTGACGAGCTCATGAGAGCGTATGCTCGAATAATCCTCTCACCCCGACTAAACGTGGCTGAAGATTTTTCTTCGGCCTTTTTATCAACTACTCCTTTTCGAGGGTTCGAAGCAGGAAGTGTGCGAAATTTTGCCTTACAGGGAAGAAGCGGCCTGATCGCATACTCAGACTAACGTCGGGTCCGAAGTTGGGTCCGACACCAAATTCCTGGGTAGAGAAATACTCCGAAGGCCTGTCAGGCCGCCCCTTGATGGTTGTTTTTGCCTGGCTCATTCCGCGCATGGAGAGTTCAAGTTCCTGGCCCGGGGTATTGCTGATGGCTACAAAATCCAATGGCCCCATTGCATGGCGTTGCCCGTTTACCATCAGTCGGTTGCTACGGTTGCGACCAGGATTGAGATCGCCAAAAACGTACACCATATTCCGGGTATACAAAGCCATATTCTGCTGTTGCTGATCGGGTGTGAGATGATATACCGACATTCTTACACGGGTGCGCCCGTTGCTGTGCTCCACTTCCTCCACCCAAAAAGCGTTGGCGCCCAATTCGTTGCCATTTCTCCAGAAACCATTGAAGAGGGTTACCAGGTTATTGCTCAAGGTATGGATTACCTCTCCCTCAAGGGTAGCCACCTGGAATGCCTGCTGCCGCTCGAAGCTTTCCATAAGGGCTTCGAATACACGTTGTTGTTCTACAGGACGGTACTCGGGATCGTGATCGGTGATCTGAATTTCCTGTGCATACATAACGGAAAGCATGCCTATGGCAGCAAGGGTCAAATAAAGTTTTCTCATGAATAATAGCATTGATTGTGTAGTTTATTCCAGATTGGGTTTGCAGGCTCCAATGCCCGGGCAGTATTCCCCGTTGCGTTTTTAACTGAGATTGTTTACACCCTTCTGTTGGGGCCAAAAATACACAATGTAGCGGCAAACTCCCAATTTAACTGTGTTTTTCTTTTATATGGAGATTCTCGCTAATGTTGGGAGGAAAAAAAGAAAGACCGGAGGAGAGCTCTCTGGCCCCCCTTCCGGTCCTATTAGTGTCAAAAATCATATCAGAAAAAACTATACAGAAGGCTGAGGTTTAAAGATTGCCCGAACCGGCGTTTCATATCATCGAAATTTGTCCAGGAAGATGAATTATTCCACGAGTCATAGATAATATAATCGTAATGCAAATCTCTAATCATAAGGCTTTTGTCGCTGTTTCTGATAAAAAACATAGAATATATGAAGTTCAGTCGAAGCTGGGGAGAAATATAATAATTGACACCGGTGAAGATATCTCCTCTGAATATATTTCCATCACTACTCATAATAGCATTGTCGAGATCAGCCCTATCATAATATTTTGAAAACTGAATTGCATACCCGATGCGGGCATGGGTTCGGGTACTTGGGTAGTAACCAAGGGACTGCATCCATACTGCGTTGGCACTTAGCAGCCTCAGTTTGGCTTCCTGATAAAAAAAAGGCGTTTCCATATACCCTATGTATGTATGGGCCTGCATACTGTTTTGCCATGTAAGATTTATGGGTTTCTCACGATGATACTCTCCTCCGGCGCGCACGGAATAAGAATTCCGGGAATACGTATCAACACTGGAAGGGCTTTGTGAAATATTTTCGTTCTGAAAACCAGGGATCACGCCAAAAGCAATACTTTGACCACTCAATCGATTGGGAGACCCTCCTGCATCCCAGTAATCTGCAAGGGTTGCAAAATAGGAGGCATCATACTGAAGAACATAATCCTGGTCCAACAGAAAAGAATCAAGAACTTCCAGCTCAAAGATTCTTCTGAGGCGGGCATCAAAAATCCGTTCATTTTTCAATTCAGAGATCAAAGTTGCCAGCCGAACAATCTCATCAGGGCTCTTTTCGTGGGTCATCCTGCCAATATCTGCCAGCTCCTGAAAAAGGTATACAGCATGCCTGGCATCCTGCACCGGCTCAATGCGTCCATATCCAATTCTGATGGGTATTTGTGCATTGAAAATGTTCCTCCCAACCCGGGTTACGACATCTGATCCAGGGAGTTGATACCTGGAAAGATGGTAATTCTGATTCAGAAATAAATCGTAGGCTAAGAATTTTTGGTCCTGATCATAAAACCATCTGTTTTTCAAATTGGCAGTAAAATAAGGAGACATACCAAAATTCATTTCCTTGTAATCTGTATCGTGATTCCGTGAGGAATGACTCAAACTATTTCCAAGCCTGAGAACATAATTTCGCTGATGCGAAAGAGAGTTTTTATAATACTGATAGCGAATATTCAATTGATTATACAGAGAAAAAAGGCTCTGGTTCTGGGGCTCAAAATACTCGGCATACACACTGTTTAGTTTGTTACTATTTTGCTGCCCGGATAAGTGGAAATCAAGATCCAGAATATGTCGTTCCAATTCAGGCAATTTGTAGTCCGACAAATCGAATTCGATGGTTTGAGCTTCAGCAATAACAGAAATTGCTGCAAATACAGCAATCAGGAGTACTCTGCTTTTTTTCATGCGTTTGAGGGTTTTAGATGATTAGTATTTTGGGAAAACAAATCAACCGGACAATCTATCAAGCCAAACAAATATAGCACGTTCAAACTATATAACTCAAAAAAAAGTAAAATATTATTTATATTGATGACTGGCTGCAGAAAAGAAAAATGATTGTCCGCAGTCCTTCCTGTAAAACTAAAACAAAGGGATTCCTTGCTTCGCTGCGGAATAACAGGTATCGCAGCAAAGGAGGGGGAATTTGATTTGAAAATTTCCGTCCAATCAAAATACCAGAAAATATTAGGGATAAAGCTAGATCACAAACATCTTAAGAAACAACCCTTCCAGGTCTGTATTCAAGTCGGGTTCCTGCTCCACCAGCAGACTGATCCATGCGGCGCCACCGGCGTAGAAACTCAGCCGGCTGTGGGGTGGGTGCATACCCACCTGGTTGACAGACAAGCCCAGATGTTTGCGCAGAAGGTTCTCCACATACAGGGCAAATCCTTCTTTCCATTCCTGCCACACCATATACTGATAATCGTGTTCGTTGAGGATTTCGGCCAGTTCATTGCGCAACTCTTCTACCCGTTGCAGGTTGCCGGCTATGGCAGCCTCTGTAAAAGCACTGTAGGTCTGCACAAACCATCCATCAGCATAGGGAAAATCGTAGTTGATTTCCCACATGTAATTACCTTCCTGCATCGATTTCTGGGCCAGCGACAAGCGACCTTTCAGCTCCTGCTCAACGGTATGAAACTGATGACAGTGCACAAACTCATGAAAAATGGTTATATAGCCTTCCGGGCTATCGAACACATCGGCCGATACTACACAGGCACAGCGATTATCGTAAAACTGCAGCGGAAACGCTGCCCGAACCCCCTGGGGGACCTCCATTCCTGTCTTCTCGCTGGCGGCAAGGAAATAGGCCTTGCGGGTTTCATCCAGATCGAAAACGTAAAAGTGTCCATCCTGAGCTATTGCAATGGGGTAAAGGTTTTTTACGAAGGGATGCACTCCCTCGAGGCTGTCGCGATACTCAAACACTCTCACCAGCTGATGGGAGAAAGTATTTTGTATGCGGGCGGGATTTTGTGCAGGACTTACTGCCAGTTGCCCGGCAAACATCAATACCAGGAACAGTAGCCGAATTCCTCCTATCCTGCTCTCAGAGGGCTGGCGGGAGGTACCTGATCCGGGCACATGATTGACCGATAATTGACTGACTGTCATGACCGTTGCATTAAGTTGCTGTAAAAATAAGCATTGTTTTCCAATCAATCCCTATCTTTAACCCTTATTCTTACCAACCATCCCACTATGTCTACATCACTTTTCAAGCCCTTTTTATTGCACAAGGAACTTACCCTTTCCAACCGCATTGTAATGGCACCCCTAACCCGGCGTCGTGCCGAAAATGAAGGGCTGGCAGCCACAGATCTTATAGCACAGTATTATGAGCAGCGCAGCAGTGCAGGACTGATTGTTTCGGAGGGAAGTCAGATCTCGCCCTGGGCTTTTGGCTATACCGGCACTCCGGGCTGTTTTACAAAAGAACAGGTAGAGGCCTGGCAGAAGGTTACCTCCAGGGTACATACTGCAGGGGGAAAGATATTCCTTCAGCTGTGGCATGTAGGCCCCTTTTCGCATCGTTTGCTGCAGCCCATGGGGCTGGCCCCTTTGTCGGCATCGCCGGTAACTCCTGATGGCGAAGTGCTTACCCCCAAGGGAAGACTGCCCTACGAAAGCAGCCGCGCCATGACGGGCGAGGAAATAGAGCAGACCATCCTTGATTTTGGCAATGCGGCAAAGAATGCCATGCGAGCAGGTTTCGATGGCGTAGAGATTCATGGGGCACATGCTTATCTGATCGACCAGTTTATCATGGATGGCACCAACCAAAGGACCGACAGCTTTGGGGGAAGCATTGAAAACCGAAGCAGATTGCTGTTCATGATCCTGCAGGAGGTGCTTCGCCACATTCCTTCCCATAAGGTTGGGCTGCGTCTTTCGCCCAAATCGGTCAAGGCCGGCATGGCCGACACCACAGAAAAGGAAACCTATGGCTACATTGTGGATAACCTGAACAGGTATAACCTTGCTTATCTGCACATCAGCGAGATGATGCCCCCCGAAACCCGACTTCAGGAACCTTCAGCAAGCATCGTACCCTACTACCGGCAGATTTTCAAAGGCCCCCTGATTTCCTGTGGCGGACATACAACAGAAAGCGCCAGGCTGATGCTCGAAAACAACCAGGCAGACCTTATTGCTTTCGGAAAACCCTTCATATCGAACCCCGATCTGGTAAATCGCATGCAGCATGGATATCCTCTGGCCCCCTGGGACAAAGACACTTTTTACCACGGCGGAAAAAAAGGATATGTGGATTATCCGGAATTTGAGGAGAAATAACCGACAGGATCAATGGCTGATGAGTCAACCACACACCTCTCATCACTTACCTCTCACCACTTACCTCTTAACTCTTGCCTCTTAACTCTTTACTTTATTCTCCCCTCCCCCAATCAATTCCCTGAGAAATCCGGCGGTGAACCCACAATTGTTTTTTACGATCTGTTGGGGTGTTCCGGTGCACAGGATTTGTCCTCCGCGATGTCCACCCTCGGGACCCAGGTCGATGATATAATCGGCTACTTTGATCACATCGAGGTTGTGTTCGATGATCAGCACGGTATTTCCGCGGTCGGTGAGACGGTTGAGCACTTCCATGAGTACGCGCACATCTTCGAAATGCAAGCCCGTGGTAGGCTCATCCAGGATATAAAAGGTCTTTCCAGTGTCGCGCCGCGACAGTTCGGAGGCCAGCTTTACCCGCTGCGCCTCGCCCCCGGAGAGGGTGGTACTGCTCTGCCCCAGTGTGATGTAGCCCAACCCCACATCCTGCAGGGTACGGATCTTTTGCACTATGGCGGGGATATTTTCGAAAAACTCCAGCGCCTGGTCGATACTCATGTTGAGCACATCGTTGATGGATTTGCCTTTGTAGCGTACCTCCAGGGTTTCGCGGTTGTATCTTTTTCCCTGGCAATCTTCGCACTCCACATGCACATCGGGCAGGAAATTCATCTCAATCACCTTCACTCCCGCCCCCTGGCAGGTTTCGCATCGCCCTCCTTTCACATTGAAAGAAAACCTACCCGGCTTGTAGCCCCTGATCTGAGCCTCGGGGAGTGATGCAAAGAGCTTCCGGATCTCGTCGAAAACCTTGGTATAGGTAGCCGGATTGGAACGAGGTGTGCGTCCGATGGGCGACTGGTCAATATCAATTACCTTGTCGACATGCTCAATACCTTCAATGGACTGGTAGGGAAGCGGATTTTTATCGGAGCGGTAAAAATGCTGGCTGAGAATGGGGTACAACGTCTCGTTGATCAGGGTGGATTTACCACTGCCCGACACCCCAGTAACACAAATGAGCATCCCCAGCGGTACGGTCAGATCCACATTTTTGAGGTTGTTGCCGGTGGCACCCTTCAGGATGATCTGCTGGCCATTGCCTTTTCGTAAAACTTCCGGTACGGGTACATCTTTTTCCAGGCGCAGGTACTGGGCGGTAATGGTATTTTTCTGCATGATATCCAGGGGCGATCCTTCTGCCACTATCTTACCTCCATGCAACCCTGCACCCGGCCCGATATCCACCACATGGTCGGCAGCCATGATCATATCGCGGTCGTGCTCTACTACGATTACCGAATTGCCAATATCGCGCAGGTTTTTGAGCGATTCGATGAGTTTGTGATTGTCGCGCTGATGCAGGCCAATACTGGGTTCATCCAGGATATAGAGAACTCCCGTAAGCTGCGACCCGATCTGGGTAGCCAGCCGTATGCGCTGGCTTTCGCCTCCTGAGAGGCTTCGGGCGGGCCTGTCGAGAGCCAGGTAATCGAGCCCCACATCGAGCATAAAACCGAGGCGGTTATCAATCTCGCGCAGGATTTCGCTGGCAATACTGAGCTTACGATCATCCAGTTCCTTGTGCATCCTGGCAACCTCCTTTTTGAGGGCAAGCAAATCCAGCTGCGCCAGCTGGGCAATATTGCTATCCAGGATACGGTAGTGCAGGGCTTCCTTTTTCAGTCGCTGTCCCTGACATTCGGGGCAGCTTTTCTGCTGCATAAAAGCAGAGGCCCATTTTCGGATATTGCCCGAGCTGTTGTCTTCATACTGGGCAGTGATAAAGTTGATAATCCCTTCGAAATTGAGGTTGTAGGTGTGGGTAATGCCCAGATTCTCATTTTTCACGCGGAATACTTCCTGCGAGCCATACATCATGGTACTGATTCCCTCTTCGGGTATGTCTTCCAGGGGAGTGTCGAGGGTAAAGCCGTATTTCATTCCAATGGCTTCCAGCTGCTTGGTAATCCAGGGGTTTTTGGTATCGGCAAGGGGTGCAATGCCCCCTTTGCGGATGGAAAGCCTGCGATCGGGCATTACTTTCTCCATGTCCATCTCGCTTACCGTACCCAGCCCATTGCAGGTAGGACAGGCACCGTAGGGAGAGTTGAAGGAAAAGGTGTTGGGCTCGGGGTCTTTATAGGCGATGCCGGAAACCGGGCACATGAGGTTGCGGCTGAAATGAAACACTTCATCGGTGGCCTCATCCAGCAGCATGATCATTCCCTTACCATGTTTCATGGCCACCTTCATGGAGTCGGATATCCGTTTGGCATGGGCAGCATCGATCACCAGCTTGTCAATCACCACCTCAATGTCATGGATTTTATAGCGATCTACCTTCATATTGGGGATCACCTCTTTCACTTTCCCGTCAACTCTTACCCTCAGAAAGCCCTGTTTCATCACATGCTCGAAAAGCTCGCGGTAGTGCCCTTTGCGCCCTTTTACCATGGGGGCCAGCAGCAGCATTTTCTTGCCCTCAAAGCGTTGTAGCACCAGGTCCAGTATCTGCCCTTCGGTATAGCGTACCATTTTCTCTCCCGTGGTATAGGAGTATGCATCGGCCACCCTGGCAAAAAGCAGTCGCAGGAAGTCGTAGATCTCTGTAACAGTGCCCACTGTAGAGCGAGGGTTTTTGTTGGTGGTTTTTTGCTCGATGCTGATCACCGGGCTCAGACCGCTGATCTTGTCGACATCGGGTCGCTCCAGAGTACCCAGAAACTGACGGGCATAGGCTGCGAAGGTTTCAATGTAGCGTCGTTGTCCTTCGGCATAGATGGTATCGAAGGCAAGCGACGACTTTCCGCTACCGCTTAATCCGGTAATAACGGTGAGGGTATCGCGTGGAATTCTGATATCGACATTGCGCAGATTGTGCTCTCGGGCACCGTAAACTTCAAGCCATTCCTGGTATTGAACGGTAGATATGTGGGGCATACAGATGCTGTTAAAAACGAACCTGCAAAGGTAAGGATTTGACAGATAAAAAGTTTAACAGGGAGAGGGAAATGTTGAAGGATTGGAATTGGGGATGAGGGAATGGGGCATAGGAGTGCAGAGCTGAAAGCTCAAAGGTAAAAGGATTGGCTGGACGGGTAGTTTGCCCATCCGGAGAAGTTTGGGATAATGGGGATGGAAGGGGTACTAGAGATCGGTTTCCCTGGCGGGCATATCGGTGGTTTCGAAATCGGGGTCGGCTACCTCGGGGAATTGCCTGCCAAAGAGGCTTTCCTTCGTAATCTTTATCTCATAATTCTTGCGCGACCGGTTGGGCAGGCTGGTGGAGCGAAGCCAGGGGTTGAGCACACGCAGCTCTTTGTAAGTGATCTGGTGATGGCGTGCAAACGCAACCAGGTCGTTGATGGTAGTATCAACCTGCACGGTATAGTATTGCAAAGGGGGATACAAGTCCTGCTCGCGGAAGAAAAACCCATGCCCCTGGGGGTCTTCAAAAATAGTTTTGATGGCAACAATGCGAAACACATAGCGCGATGTTTCTTCGTTGAGCCACAGATCGTAGTAGTTGTTGGCCTGCTGGTTGGTCATTTGCCGGTTGAGCCCTGCGCGGCCCATATTGTAGGAGGCGGCGGCCAGGGTCCAGGAGTTGTAGCGGGCATAGGCCTCTTTCAGGAATCGGCAGGCAGCCCGGGTAGAGCGTTCCACATGGTAGCGCTCGTCGATTTCGGAAGTAACCTCCAGGCCCAGCTCCCGACCGGTGGCTTGCAAAATCTGCCAGTAGCCGGCAGCACCTGCCGGAGAGACCACATTCATCAATCCGCTCTCAATCAGTGCCAGGTACTTGAAATCGTCGGGCACCCCTTGTTCTGCCAGAATGGGCTCTATAACCGGAAACCAACGATAAGCCCTCTTGAAAAACTGTAGGGTTTGCGACTGCCAGTAGGTATTGACCAGCAGTTCGCGATCGAAACGCTCCAATACCTCAAAATTATCTACCGGAACAGGCTCCCCTGCAAAGTTGAGGTTTTCTGGAACCGGAAGGGCAAAAGCACCATAACCGGCTTCGCGCCTTTGAACAAACTCATCTTCGGGCATGGTAACAAAACTGCTGAAAGACAACAACTTTACAAATACGAAGAAAAGAACCGGGGTAGCTATCAGGAAAAAAATATTGTTACGAGTCATCGAAATGTGGGGTTTTGAATTTGTGTTGGCAGAATTTTCAGCAGAACCCGGAAGCAGTTTGAACCCTCCCCTATCTGCCAGTACAAAACTAACACGAAAAAGGGGCTTTCTATTGCGCCAAACACTGAATTTAGGCAAAATTTAGAGCAGTTATCAAAATAACAACTCCACCAAACAGAAAACTTCGACACAAGTACAAAAACGGACTGGATTGCTTGCCGGCCCATTGTCTGAGAAGCTCTTTAGACCCATTCTAATTTAGCATCTTACAAGGCAAAAAACCGCAAAAAAACGATGGCAAAATTTTAAAATTCGTAGTTTTGCCTGAAGAATGCACATCAATACATATAAAGGAGATTAACTGTATGAACATCACCCAATTAAAACACAATTACAAGAAGCTCAAAGAGCTTTCCTATCAGTGGAAAGCGCTTGAGAAGGGCTACACCGACAAGATCCTCTACATCAATGTTGGCAGCCACGAGATCAAGGAAAAAGTGGTTCCCCCTCAGATGAAGGAAAAGTTTATCGGAGGGAAAGGCTATGGCCTGCGGCTGCTGTGGGATGCTACAAAACCTGACACCAAATGGGATGATCCGGAAAATGAAGTAATCATCTCTTCGGGCCCTGTAGGGGGTATTACCCAATACTCAGGAGCCGGAAAGTCTTTGCTGGTAACCATTTCACCCCAAACCGATTCTGTGATGGACTCCAACGTGGGTGGCTTTTTTGGTCCTTTCCTTAAGTTCTCCGGCTTCGACGCTCTGGAGCTGCAAGGCAAAGCCGAAAAAGACGTGATCATCTTCATCGATGGGGTAAACCACAAGATCGAGATCATTGAAGATCCGGGTTTTGCCTACGATACGCACATTCTGGCCGAAGAGCTTACGGAGCTGTTTGCCATCGATGAGAAAGACTACAAAAACATCGGTATCGTTTCAACGGGTGCTGCTGCCGATCATTCGCTCATTGGCATGGTAAACTTCACCTTCTACGACATGAAGCGTAAGAAGATCCGTCTGAAGCAGGCGGGCCGTGGTGGTATAGGCACCGTGCTGCGCGACAAAAAGATCAAAGCCATCGTGGCACGCGTGGAAGGGGTAACAGGCAATATGAACAATGTGGCCGACCTTGACACCATTAAGGAAAGAGGACGCCGCTACCAGCAGGAGATGCGCGAACTTGACGACCACCAGTGCCAGATGCGTAAAAAGGGTACTGCCAACATCGTAAACGTGATGAACGACTACGACTTGCTGCCTACCCACAATTTTAAATTCGGAAGCCATGTGGATGGTATCAAAATCCACAGCGACATCCTTCGCGAAAAGTATTTCACCCAGAATGTGCCCGACGGCTGCTGGATCGGCTGCGCCATGAGCTGCGCCAAAGGAGTGGATGACTTCATCCTGAAAACCGGCCCCTACAAGGGCGAAGCGGTTATTGTGGATGGCCCCGAGTATGAAACGGCTGCCGGACTTGGCTCCAACCTGGGTATCTTTGACTATGATGCCATCATTGAGCAAAACTTCTACTGCGATACTTATGGCATCTGCACCATTACCTGGGGCACCATCGTTGCTTTCATTATGGAATGCTACGAAAACGGTATCATCAACAAGGAGATCACCGGCGGGTTGGAACTGAATTTTGGCAACGCCGAAGCTGCTCTTGAATTGATGCATCAGCTGGCAGCCGGCAAAGGTTTTGGACTGGTGGCTGGTTTGGGCGTTCAGAAGATGAAGGAGCTCTTCATCGAGAAATACAATGCCGACCCCAAATTCCTCAACGACATTGCCATGGTGAACAAGGGCCTCGAATATTCGCAGTACGTTTCCAAGGAATCTCTTGCCCAGCAGGGAGGCTATGCCATGACCAACAAAGGACCCCAGCACGACGAAGCATGGCTGATCTTTATGGATATGGTAAACAATCAGTTGCCCTCTTTCGACGACAAAGCAGAAGCGCTGCACTACTTCCCCATGTTCCGCACATGGTTCGGGTTGGTAGGTCTTTGCAAACTGTGCTGGAACGATGTGATTCCCAAAGGCAATGAACTTACTGCAGAGCCCCACAAAATTCCGGAGCACGTAGACAATTACGTTGCCATCTTCGAAGCCGTTACCGGCAAGCCCTTCAGCAAAGAAGAGCTGATCCGCCAGAGTGAGCGTGTATATAACTTCCAGCGTATCTTCAACCTGCGCAGGGGTTATGGCAAACGCATCCACGATGCACAGCCCTATCGTGCTTGCGGCCCGGTAACCAAAGAAGAATATGAATCGCGCCAGGAACGCTACGACAAGCAGCTTAAAGAAGACGTTGGCTTTGACCCCACAGGCAAATCTACCGAAGAGAAAATGGCTGCGTTGCGCAAATACCGCGAAGGCCGTTACGAGCAGTTGCTCGATGCGGTTTATGCTCGCCGCGGCTGGACCAAAGAGGGTATCCCCACCATCGAGCACCTCAAAGACCTTGAGATGGACCTGCCCGAACTCATCGAAGTGGTACAGCAACACCTTAACTAATCGGTTGCTATCCCAGTATATCTTTACAAAAGGCTGCCTTCGGGTGGCCTTTTTTTATTGAGAGAAAAAAGAAAGGAGACCGGATAGGGGAAGAGAATAACAAAAGACCAGGAACAGCAGCCAGCACCCCCTTCAGACATAGGAGTTTGAAAATCTACCAAAGGAAAGTTAAACCTATCATTGTCGGGAAAATGTGTACTTTTATCGGCAAACAATCATTTACATGATCAGGATAAGGCATCAGGAGAAATCTCTGACTCAAATATTTCTTGAGTTTTTTCGATTGGGGCTGATCTCATTTGGCGGGCCCGCAGCGCATATGGCATTGATGGAGCAGGAACTGGTAAGCCGGAAAAAATGGGTGAATCGTCAACAGTTTCTTGACTTCATGGGTGGAGTAAATCTTATACCCGGACCCAGTGCCACTCAAATGACCCTATTGATCGGTTACCGGCTAAGAGGTTTTTGGGGGATGATAGTTGGCGGATTGGGATTCATCATTCCTGCGGCAATCATTACCGGGGTGCTTGCCTTTTTCTACACGCGCTATCAGGCCCTTCCTCAACTGGATAGCATTTTGGGAGGCATCAAGCCAGCCATAATGGCTGTTATTGCCGGTGCCATACTTAAGCTGGGGAAAGCTGCTGTGAAGAGCTACCCGCTGGCTCTGTTGGGTTTACTGGTAATAGCAGCCAGCTTTGCCGGCATCAACGAACTGACAGCCATTATCAGTGCAGGTGTAGCAGGGATGATCATCATGAGAGCAAAAGACAAGGCAGCATGTGGCAATGTGGGTACCCTATTCCCTTTACTGGCCGCACAAACAGCGATTAGCACTGTGGCAGGTTACTCTTCAATTCAATTGTTCTGGGTGTTTTTCAAAATTGGGTCGCTGCTTTTTGGTACAGGCTACGTGCTGGTGGCATATGTAAATACGGAACTGGTAGAGGGCCTGGGATGGATCACCTCCGAGCAATTGCTCGATGCCATTGCAATAGGACAGTTTACCCCAGGTCCGGTGCTTAGCTCAGCAACTTTTATAGGTTATTTGCTGGATGGCCCAAAGGGTGCTTTGATTGCCACTGCAGGTATTTTTCTTCCCTCATGGTTCTTCATCCTCGTACTTTACCCATTTATTGACAGGTTGCGCAAATCACCGCTCACTGCGGCTTTTCTCGATTCTGTAAATGTGGCTGCTGTAGCCATAATGGTTGTGGTTATGCTTACCTTTTCCGCTCAAGTTCTCATAGCATGGCAACCCATCATGATCTTTGCATTGGCCCTTATTGCTGTTTTCGGGCCCTGGAAGATCAATCCATTGTGGATTGTATTGGGAGCAGCACTCACCGGTTATCTGCTTTTCTGACTTTCATGAGGGGGAGGCAATACAATCCTCAGAACCCTCCGCCTTTTGTTTGCAAGCGCTAGTGCCTTGGTTTTCATTACCGGCTCTCCGTATTACACTGAAATATAATTAGGTAAAACCGCTGTTTAAATTGGGGCAAAAAGTTCTCACCTTTGAAAAAAAAAGGAGGCACTTTTTATGGAACGTAGGACTATTTTTAAAGGGTTTAAATCACGCAGTATCCGTTTTAAGATCTTTTTCAGCCAGAACGTGCTGAATGCTCTGATGTTTCTGGCCATAATGATGTTGATTTACAGATCGGTGAACCGTGAGTTGAACCGCTATTTCGACAGCAACATCAGGCTGCAGGCTCAGTTTGTGCAGGATGAGATGCAACGCCTGCAACAGTCGGCCCATCAGGTGGGAGAATGGTTTGAACATTCGGTAAGGCTGGCACAAGCCATAGTAGACAATGATCGGGCAACCGCCCTTGCTCTTGGCACACAAGCCATGAACTCTTTCGGCTTACACTATTTCGTAGTAACCGATCATGAGGGGAATGTACTTGTTCGTGCACATAGCCCTGAACAGTATGGCGATAATATCGGCAATCAGCAAAATGTGCAGCAGGCATTACAGGGCCGGCGGAGCGTAGGCATTGAAGAAGGGCGTGTGGTAAGATTGTCTATCCGGGCCGGAACTCCTATTCGTGATCCACAGGGGAATGTGGTAGGGGCTATCTCTACAGGTTATGTTTTCGATGATACCCGTTTTGTTGACGATATCAAACGTGCCATCAACGCCGAGGTAACCATCTTTTTGGGCAACACCCGCTACCAGACTACCGTAACCAATGCTGCGGGAGAGCGCATCGTGGGCACCCCCCTGGGTATCCCTGCAATTGAAGACCAGGTGCTGCGCCAGGGACGAATCTATTACGGTATTTCACGCATCCAGGACAGGCCTTTTAAAGCTGCCTACATGCCCCTTCGCGACCTTAACAACCAGGTGATCGGGATGCTTTTCTGCGGAAGCGATATGGGGGTGATCCGCAACCTCAACAGCAGCATCCTCACCTATGTTTCCATTGTATTTCTGCTTATCGTAGTGCTTATCACCCTGATCCTAACCTGGATCATCAACCGGTTTGTGATCAAGCCCATCCTGAATCTGGTAAAAGTATCGGAGGAGGTAGCCCAGGGCGACCTTACCGCGCAGATCGAGTCAGACAGCAACGATGAAGTGGGCCGTCTGGCCGCAGCACAGAAACGCATGCTGCAATCACTGCGCCGTATTGTGGAGCAGGTTATCGACATTTCGGGCTATCTTACCACCGCCAGTCATGAGATGAGTTCTACCGCCCAGCAAATCTCTCGTGGAGCCAACGACCAGGCCTCTTCGGTGGAAGAGGTTTCTTCGAGCATGGAGGAGATGTCGTCGAACATTTCGCACAACACCGACAATGCCCGCACTACCGAAAAGGTAGCCCAGCTGTCGGTAGTAGAAGTTAGGCGAGGCAATGATGCCACCCTTGAGGCAGCGCGTAGCATGCGCGAGATTGCAGAAAAGATCGGTATCATCAGCGAGATTGCCTCACAGACCAACCTGCTGGCCCTCAATGCTGCTGTAGAGGCCGCACGTGCCGGCGAACATGGCAAAGGCTTTGCCGTAGTAGCTGCCGAGGTACGCAAGCTGGCCGAAAGGAGCCATGTGGCCGCAGAAGAGATCAACAAGCTCTCGGGAGCAGGTTTATCCATCAGCGAAAAGGCCGGGAAGGCATTGAAAGAGATTGTGCCTGAGATTGAAAAAACTGCCAGCATGATACAGGAAATCTCCGCTGCCAGTATGGAGCAAAGCACCGGAGCAGAGCAGATCAACAATGCCCTGGCCATGCTCAATCAGATTACCCAGCAAAATGCATCTGCCAGTGAAGAACTGGCTTCCAGCTCCGAGGAGCTCTCTGCACAGGCAGAACAGCTTAAGGAGATGGTTAGCTTCTTTAAGATCTGATCTTACAGGCCGTTGAGCTCCTGGCGGGCTTTGCGCGTAAGACCTGCTACTACCAGATCGTACGAATCCCGGGTCCATTGCATCAGCAAGGTATCCGGGATTCCTGCATTTACCATTACCGTATTCCAGTGCTTCTTGCTCATGTGGTAGCCCGGTTTTACGCCCGGGTACTGCTCACGAAGCTCCAGGGCACGATCCGGATCGCATTTCACATTGATACTTTCGAAAGCATCCACATCGGCAAGGGCATACATCTTACCCATTACCTTAAACACCAGGGTCTGCTCATCGAAGGGGAAATGTTCGGTGGTTCCCTTCAGACCCAGACAAAATTCGCGGTATTCTTCAATATTCACAGCAGGAGAATTTTAAAAGGAAGTTTTTTGTAAGTTTGCATGTAAAGCTAATAAATCTGTTCCTATTATGCACAAGAAAATACAAACTCCTGCCCTCTTTACCCTTTTACTGGGGGTTCTGCTATTTCCCTCCTGCAGCACGATGAAAACCGGAGCTGAGCATGCTGCTGTTTACCAGAGCTATGCCAACAGCCTTGCCGACATTCGACTTGAGCTGCAGGAAAACAATCGTTTCGACTATGGCATGACCATCTACCCGGAACCACAAGAACCCGAATCGGCAGTACCCGAACACTTTCAGTTCAGGGGACGATGGACCACAGAAGACGGGAACTACATCCTGCTGTTTCGCCGCCGCAACAAGCCCAACCTGTATGCCCTCTTTGGCCAGGTTGGCGATATGGAAACCAATGTAAGGGTAATCAGCGAACGCCGCATCAGCTTCCCCGTGGCCGATGCCGAGATTGTGGTTTGGGGGATTGTTTGTTTCAGAGAGAGGGAGTAATTGAGGACTATGGTTTGAGGGGTTTAGGGATATATCTTCGAATTCTCAGCGTCTCTGCGCCTCCGCGGTTTCCCTCCTCTACCACCCATATTCTCAGCGTCTCTGCGCCTCCGCGGTTCAACACTTTCAACTTCCTCCATCCATTCCGAAAATTCTTCGTATCTTTGCCCCTGCAAACCCAGTAAAAAACGGGGCTGACATGGATTAGACAGCAAGTTTTGTGGGATTGTAAGCATGCCGAGTGTTGTGGATATAGCTCGCAAATCCTAATCCTCACGCCTGTAAACGGCAACAACTACAACTACGCAATGGCAGCTTAATAGTAGCTATTAACTGCTTGCTGTTTCCCGGGAAGCGACGTCCGTTAGCGTCCCTTCGGAAGCATCGACAAAATACGGAATAAGGCAGGTAAGGCTTCGGTGCCTGCACGAAAAATAAAGAAGCTCAGGCTGAGGATAGGGCCGCCTTTTCCCGGTCCAAAGCCGAAACCCCAACTAAAGGATAAGCATGTAGAAAGCAGTCTTGCTGCTTGTTTGGACCAGGGTTCGATCCCCTGCAGCTCCACAAGAGTAAAAAACAAACTTCCTCAAAGAACCCCAATACTTTGATGTATTGGGTTTTTTTTATTGCCTTTAAACTGGCTCACTCAAATCCATGCCAATACCCAATCTGCCAATGAGCTGTTTGGTATGGAGCTAAATTATTATTCTGAAAACACTGATAATCCGCAATATGCCGGAAAAATTGGATCAATCTCCTGGAGATCGATGGGGGGGGTTGAGCAGAGTTACAATTTTAAATACGATGGGTTGAGTCGGCTCGTTGAGGCAGTTTATGAAACCTCATCAACTTTAAACGAAGATTATAGCACCTTATATAGCTACGACATACAGGGTAATATACAAACCCTAAAAAGAAATGGACCTGTGACGGATGACGGAGATTATTTCAAGGAAATTGACAATTTGAAGTATTCCTACTCTGGCAACAGGCTCACAAAGGTTTATAATTGGACCCCAATGCCTGGTCCCTATGGGTTTAACAATTATGGTATTTTTTCTGGAGAAGGTAGAGATGTTTACCTCTACGATGCCAATGGCAACATGAGGTATGATGCAAGAACGCAAAGAGAAGTGGAGTATAATTTATTAAACCTGCCCAGAAGAATAACACAATCCACCTCTTCGAGCAATCATGATATAATTAATTACACCTACACCGCCTCCGGGCAGAAAATCAGCCAGCAGATGGTATCGGATGGCCGAGTGGGTACCCGCCGCGATTATGCCGGATCATTTGTTTTTGTCAACAATCAACTAGCATGGGTGAATACACCTCATGGGCGCATGGTTAATAAGGAAGGTACCGCAGGCGCCTTCTCACTTGTAAAAGAATTTCATATCCGCGACCACCTTGGCAATACCCGCATGGTGCTGGAAGAAACCGGAAGAGATTTCTACTCCCCCACCCATATAGCCGACTATTACCCCTTTGGCATGGAAATGCCCAGGGGTTTAAGCCATATTGCCCCACCCCATGGCGATTTACGAAATAACCGCTATCTTTACAACGGCAAAGAGCTGCAGGATGATTTTGGGCTGGATTGGTATGATTACGGCGCAAGGTTTTATGACCCCCAAATTGCAAGGTGGCATAGTGTGGACCCACTGGCGGAGAAGTATTATCCCATTAGTCCTTATGCTTATGTGGCGAATAATCCGATAATGTATGTTGACCACGATGGTAGAGAGATTGTTAATCATAGAAATATGGTTGTTAATAATCAAAATGTTATTAATCTCTTAGTTTCAATAAATCAAACTATTCAGCAAAGAACCGGGCTTACAAATACTGCTTTCACGCTTGAAATTACCGGTGGAG
>ERZ869909.184-NODE-184-length-92548-cov-9.166658_pt1 | contig 92548 bp, 69 predicted proteins | sample MGYA00520892_ERZ869909 | MGnify/ENA primary metagenome ERZ869909 (study PRJEB32215, sample SAMEA104723947) | bioreactor metagenome | biome: bioreactor; feature: anaerobic bioreactor; material: water | place: China | collected 2015-03-12 ... | reverse complement strand
ACTGCTACCAGCAACGGAAACGTTGAATGGTTCTTCGGTGAAGCTTCCATTGGAACCGGACTTTCTATCGTTGTAGAACAGGCTGGTGAATACACCGCAATAGCTACTTCAACTGTTACAGGTTGTAAAACTGAAGCTACCATTGAGGTGGAACAAAACATCGAAGCCCCCATCGTATCCCACGATCCCGTTGCCCCCATTTGCATCGACCAGCTACCATTAATGCTTGGAAACGGATTGTACAGTGGTGACGGCGTTTTCGCTGAAGAAGGAACTTCTTTCTTCACAGCTGAAGAACCTGGCATATACACTATCATCTATTCAGAGATTGGTGAAAATGGTTGTACAGGAAGTACAGAGGTTGAGATCACTGTACTAGCCCTGCCCATCGTATCCTGCCCCGCCGACATTACCATAGGTATCATGGCAGCGCCCATTGCCCTTACGGGTGCAACACCTGAAGGTGGTGTGTACAGTGGTGCCGGAGTTGCCGACGGTATGTTTAACCCCATGGCAGCTGGTGTTGGCGAACACATGATCACCTATACTTTCGAAAATGAAGAAGGCTGCGAAGCTTCCTGCACTTTCGTTATCAACGTGGTTTCCATGCCCGACTTTGCCTGCATCCCCGACTTTGCAGTTTGTAACGACGACGAGGCATTTGAACTGGAGCAGCCCTCCTATGCCGGTGGCGATTACAGTGGTGCGGGTATTGAAAACAATATCTTCAATCCCCAAAGCCTGGAGCCAGGTGTATACGAAGTGGTTTACACACTTGTGGATGAGTTTGGCTATAGCTACTCCTGCACTTTCTTCATTACTGTTAATCCAGCAGCTGATGTTACCCTGGCAGCTTTCGAACCTGTTTGCACCAGTACTGCTGAATTTGCACTCTTTGGTGGAACTCCCGCGGGAGGATCTTATTTCATCGATGGTGTAGAAGGCAATAGCTTCAACCCGGCCGAAATGGGTACTGGCATCTTCGAGATCACTTATTTCTTCGAAAATCAATATGGTTGCTCTGCAAGCAGCACACAAACCCTTGAGGTTCTGCAAGCTCCTTGTTTCGAAATCATTGCCAGCGACATTAGCTGCTTTGGAGCCGAAGATGGATACATCAAGGTTGTCATCAACAGTGAGTGCGGCAGTGTAGTAGATATTTGTATTGAATACAACGACCCCAACCTGAACAAGTGCAATCCTGACAAATTCCTGGGTCAGGCCGAATTCACCGGACTGATTGCCGGAACCTACTACATTGTAGTTACAGGTGCCAACGGTTGTGTAACCGTTGAGGAAGTTGTAATTAACGAACCTGCCCTGCTGGTAGCCACCGCATCTGCCGAAGAAACTACCATTTGCCACGATGCCCAAACCATTGTAACTATTACTGCCGAAGGAGGCACTGCCCCTTACCAGGGAGTAGGTGAGTTTATGGTGGGTGCTGGCAAGCATACTTTCATCGTAACCGATGCCAACGATTGTGTTGCAGAGGTTGAGATCACCATCGAATCGTTCCCGGTTCCCGAGCTGGTTTGCCGCCCCGATATTTACATCGGTGAGTTTGCCCACACCATTATTCTGGAGGGATCAACTCCTGTTGGTGGTGTTTACCAAGGGCCTGGTGTATCGTTTGATGCAGAAACCGGCAACTATTTGTTTACTGCCTCCGATGCAGGTGCTGGTGTTCATATCATCACTTATACTGTTGAAGAAAATGGCTGCTTCTATACCTGCGAGTTCAATATCGAGGTATACGAAATGCCCGACTTCATCTGTCTGCCCGACATGGCAATCTGTGAAGATGCTTTGCCCCTCGACGATCTGCTGGCCGAAGGTGACGAAGGTGTTCTCAGTGGAACAGGTATCGAAAACAACATATTCTATCCTGAGCTCTCAGGTGTGGGTGCTTTCACTATTACCTATACCATTGCCGATGAATTTGGCTACCTCTACAGCTGTACCTTCATCATCACTGTAAACGAAGTTCCGGTTGTAGAACTGGCTGCTTTCGAAGCGGTATGCTCCAATACTCCAGCATTTGTTCTTACAGGAGGAATGCCCGAAGGCGGAGTATATTCAGGAGAAGGTGTTGAAGAAGGCATCTTTGATCCTGCCAACCTTGTGGCCGGTATCTACCAGATTACCTACACCTTTGCCAATGAATTTGGCTGTGAGGCATCTGCCACTGAAACCATTGAGGTACTGCAGGCTCCATGCGTGGAAGTTACACATACCGACATCACTTGTTTCGGTGCTGAAGACGGTACAATTACCGTTAATATCACTTGCGGAACACCCGTTGACATTTGCATTGTTTTCCCCAATGAAGACATTGAAGATTGCATGGACAATAAGGTGGGTGGAGCAACCTACACAGGTATGCTGCCTGGCACTTACTATGTAGTAGTAACAGATGCCAATGGTTGTGTTACCATTGTGGAAGTAACCATTGAAGAACCTGCACCGCTCGTGGTTGTTGCAGAGACAGAAGATGCCGCATGCTTCGGCGAAACCGGCACTGCATCGCTGACCATCACAGGTGGAACCGAACCTTACCAGGTTGACTGGGCTGGTCTCGACCCGATGGCAATTCCTGCTGGCGAGCACATCGTGGTGGTAACCGATGCCAATGGCTGTATTGCTCAGGTAACCTTTGTAATTGAGCAACCTGCTGAGATCATGGCAGATATTCAAACCATCAGCCCAACTTGCGCAGACAATGCCGATGGCGCCTTGTACATCAATATCAATGGCAATACAGACTCCTACATTATCTGCATTGTAACAGATCAGGAGGAATGCTTCACCATTACCGGTGATCAAGGCAATGCCAGCTGGTCTTATGAAGGCCTGGCTGCCGGTATCTACAACATTCAGATCACCGATGCCAATGGTTGTGTTGTTACCCTGGAAGCAGAAATTGTTGCTCCCGCTCAGCTTGAAGCCATGGCAGAAGTTGCGCAGCCCCTTTGTCACGACGACAATGGCAGTGTAGAAATCTCTGTAATGGGTGGCACCGAGCCTTATCTGATCCATTGGGGCGACATCGATCCGCTGAACATTCCTGAAGGCGAATACCAGATCATGGTAACCGATGCCAACAATTGTATGACCCTGGTATCTTTTGCCATCATCAACCCCTTACCACTGAGCCTCAGCGCCGAGATCACCCATCTGATGGAGTATGGCGACGGCACAGGTGCTATCAGTGTGACCGTTGCAGGTGGAACCCCTCCCTACAATTTCATGTGGGATAATGGAGGCACCACTGCAACCATCGAAAACCTGCAGGCCGGTATCTACTTCGTTACCGTAATTGATGCCAACGGCTGTATCATCTCCGATGAGTTTGAAGTTACACACCCCAGCATCCTGGTGGATCTTGGCGTAACCATCGAAGTAAACATCCAGACCCCCGACCCGGAACAGGTAGACAATCTGATCTTTGCACTGGTGGTTACCAACCACGATGAAGTAGAAGATGCCACCGGAGTTGTGGTTTACAACCCCATGCCTGCATCCTTCCCGTTCATTGTTCGTTTGGATGATGGCACCAGCGGTTCTTACAACCCTGCAACAGGGATGTGGAACATCGGCACCATCCCTGCCGGAGGCTATGTGATTTTGGTTTACAGAACAGAAATGCTGCTTTCTGAAGAAGGCACCCAGTTTGATGTAAACACTGCACAGATCCTCCCCTTCGACCAGATCGATCCTAACCTGGCCAATAACTATGCAGAGATTGTGGTTACTATCGGAGAATCTTCCGGTGGCGATGACAACGGTATTGAAAGTAACGGAAGCATGGCCGCTCAGCTTGCCCTGCGTAATCACAGACGTCTGGTGGAAAGCAATTACATCCCCAGAGCCGAACGACGCAATATCATGAGCAGCTACAGCCATACCGATATGCTCCTGGGCAACCTGAAATCCTCTACCGCTGAAGGTCAGCTGGAAACAGGTATCAGTATGCTGCTGCCAGAGCAAGGACCCGCCGATACAAGAGCATTTATCTCTACCCCGGCCGACCTTATTGGTATCACCAATGCCAAAGAGATCTTTGCAGTGGATTACCTGCAGCAAAACAATGCCCGCCGTGCGGCCATCCTGGCTATCTCCACCGAGCCCTCAAGGGTTTACGAGCACACCAAGGTGATCTGCGACAGGTTGGTTGGAGCAGAACTGCAGCAAATCAGCATGATCGAAATCGCAGGAAGACCCTTTATCCTATCGCAACTTGTACACCCCAATGGCTATGTAGATTACTCAGTAAGCTTCATCGCCCAGAGAAAAGGTGACCAGTTTGTGATTGACAATCGCTGGTACAATGAAGAATACGAAATCTACAACACCGATGATATCTTTAACTTCCAGGTCTGGAGTGTTACACCCCAGTTTACTCGCAGCCTGGTTGAAGACATCCTCCAGATGATGGAGCAAACCGGACCGGTAGTATTCCGCAACGATGAGATCGAACCAGCAATACCCCAGGTATTTGTTAGAAGTGGTCGCTACACCCAGGGTGGTTTATTGCTCAACCTTGTAAATAAGGTAGGTGCTGATCAGATCACCATCTATGGAAACAAAACCACTGCAGAAAACGCCCAGCGCGAACCCATGAACATCAAGCTAAGCATCCCCACCAATGAATTTGTGGAAGTGTTTATCCCAACGGGTTTCATCTTTGACGCGGGCTTCTCACTCAGCAACAATAAGGACAAAGCTCCCGATGTGCTTTACTATGCCGATGGCGCATGGATGTTTGATTACGATCCGGGCCATGCTTCTGTAACCCATTTCGAAACCTTTGCCGAAACCACTGAAGTGAACCAACTGCAGTATAAGGTAGAACGCGATGCCAGCTTCAGAGGAGATGTTCGCACCTGGGCTTCTATGTTCAGATCACTCTCTCCGAGAAACATGCCTGTAGACCTCACATCTTTCGACCAGGTGATCTTCAAAGCCAGCGGTAGAGGTACTGTTGAGGTGATGCTTGCCAAAGCAGGTATTCACAGCTGGAGCGAACAATACCGTACAACCATTACTCTTTCTGAGAATACAAGAGAGTATGCTATCCGTTTCAGCGACCTGGTAAACCGTGAGGGTATCAGTGGCTTTAGCGCTGAAGATGTAGTGTCGGTGATTTTCAACCCCATCGGAAACGGCAATGCTTCCTCTGCCTTCGAAGTGAATGTAAGCAACCTGCATTTTGCCAACAGCCTGTTTGTGGTGAAACCCAATGCAACGTTCTACCCTGCTTTCCCCAACCCATTCCGCAACAGCACTTCAGTAAGTCTGAGTGTAACAGTGGATAACTTTGTAAGGGCAGAAGTAGTAAACAGCTTCGGACAGATCGTTGAAGTACTGGCCAATGAAGAGCTCAGTGCCGGTCAGTACATCTTCAACTGGGATGCCCACAGACACCATCCGGGTGTGTACATGATCCGCATAACAGTGGGTAACGACACTTACACTACCAAGGTGATACACCAGAAGTAATTATTATTTCCGGATTTTAAAAAGCGAGGCGCCCAGGGGAGGGTGCCTCGCTTTTTTTATATGTGTGTTAAAAAAATCTAACGGGCAACAATACGTATCAGGGATTGTTTGATATACACCTCCCCTTACAGAGCATCGAAAATCAATTAATTCAGTATTATATTAACTAAAAACCAAATTATTATGTCACAAAAAAAATGGGTTGTAGATCCCACACACTCAGAAATCCAGTTCAAGGTAAAGCACCTGATGATCACAACAGTTACTGGCTATTTTCGCGAATTCAGCGCTCAGGCCATAACCCAGGGCAACGACTTCAGCAATGCAGAAATTTCTTTTGAGGCCCAAACAGCATCTGTTGATACCAACAACACCCAAAGGGATGAGCATTTAAAGAGCGGAGATTTCTTTGAAAGCGAAAAATTCCCTACGTTGAGTTTCCAGTCTGGCTCCATGGAGAAAACCGGAGAAGATACCTTTACCCTGAAAGGCAACCTTACCATCAAAGGAGTAACCAAGGAAGTTAAACTGGAAGCTGAGTTCGGTGGAATCATGAAAGATCCGTGGGGAAATGAAAAAGTTGGATTCAGCCTTTCGGGCAAGATCAACCGCAAAGACTGGGGCCTTAACTGGAATGCCACCCTGGAAACCGGTGGTGTTCTGGTAAGCGATGATGTGCGCATTTTCTGCGAAATACAACTCATACAAGCCCAATAAAACAAAACCCTTTTCTGATAATTCATTGAGGCTGACTTCTGGAAAAGTAATTCCGGAAGTCAGCCTCAAATTGTTGGCAATCTCCTGTTCTAAATGGAGCAAGCTAGCATGTAATTCAAAAATAAACTTAAACACACCACCAAAACAGTTGAGTTTTTGCGTCTTCAAACCCTCCATTTCAATAAATTGGCTTATTTTTGGGGCTGCCAAAGAGCAAACCCAAAACCATTTTCCAAAACTTATTGCAAAATCATAAATCACTCAAGCATTACAAAACAAAAACTCAAACAAATGAAAAAAATTACAGGCTTAATCCTTATGGTTATCGTAATGGCATCGTGCGCAGATATGGGTAAAGATCAAAACCCATTGCTGACTGAGTACAACACTCCTTTTGGTGTTCCTCCTTTTGCAAAGATCAAAAATGAGCATTTCATGCCTGCCTTCCAGGAAGGGATCCGTCAACAGGAAGAGCGTATTGATGCTATTGTGAACAATCCTGAAGCCCCCACTTTTGAGAATACCATCGCTGCACTTGATTACAGCGGTATGTTGCTCAACCAGGTAGGCTCGGTATTCTACAACTTCTTATCTGCCAATACCTCCGATGAGCTGCAGGCTATTGCCCAGGAAGTAGCTCCTATGATGTCGGCACATGGAGATAACATCAGCCTCAACATGGAGCTGTTTGCCCGTATCAAGGCGGTGCATGATCAGAAAGATCAGCTTGGCCTGAATGAAGAGCAAGCAATGCTTCTGAGAGAAACCTACCAGAATTTTGTAAGAAACGGTGCTGCCCTTCCCCAGGAAAAACAAGATCGCTTCCGCGAGATCAACCAGGAACTTGCTGTTCTTACCCTGCAGTTCGGACAGAATGTTCTCACTGATGTAAACAGCTGGAGAATGTTCATCGAGAACGAAGAAGACCTTGCAGGACTTCCCCAGGGTGTAATAGATGCTGCTGCCGAAGCAGCCACTGCAGCCGGAAAAGAAGGCCAATGGCTCTTTACCTTGCACAACCCCAGTGTAATGCCCTTTCTTTCTTATGCTGAAAACCGCGACCTGAGAGAAAAAATGAACCGCGCCTACATCAACCGCGGAAACATGGACAACGCCAACAACAACCAGCAGATCATCAATCGTATTGTAGAGCTTCGCATCGAACGCTCTCAGATGCTGGGCTTTAATACCTATGCGGATTTTGCCCTTGACAACCGCATGGCCCGCAATGTGGCAACGGTTGAATCTTTCCTGAAGCAACTCTGGGATGCCGCTCTGCCTATTGCTCACAAAGAGGCCAAGATGATGCAGGAACAGATCCGCCAGGATGGTTTTGATTTCGACCTCAAATTCTGGGACTGGAGATACTACGCCGAGAAAGTTCGTAAAGAAAAATACAACATTGACGAAGCAGAAATCAGCCAGTATTTCGAAATCAACAATGTACGCGATGGCATTTTTATGCTGGTAGAAAAGCTGTGGGGAGTGAGATTTGTAGAGCGCAAGGATGTTCCTGTGTATCACCCCGATGCTACAGCATGGGAGGCACTGGAAGCCGATGGCACCCACATCGGGATCCTTTATATGGATATGCACCCCAGACTCAGCAAACGTCCTGGCGCCTGGATGAGCAGTTTCCGCAAGCAGCACGTGGATGAGAACGGTCGTTTTGTACACCCTGTTATCACCATTGTCTGCAACTTTACTGCTCCCACCCGCAACCAGCCCTCTCTGCTTACTTTTGATGAAATGACCACCTTCTTCCACGAGTTCGGGCATGCCTTGCATGGACTGCTGGCAAACACCCATTTCCATAGTCTCTCAGGCACCTCAGTACCCCGCGATTTTGTAGAGCTTCCCTCACAGGTTCTGGAGAACTGGGCCAAGCATCCTGAATTCCTGAAGATGTTTGCAAAACACTATCAAACCGGCGAAACCATTCCTGATGAGCTCATCAACAAGATCATGGAAAGCTCTTATTTCAATGAAGGTTTTGCCACTGTTGAATTCCTTGCTTCTGCCCATCTGGATATGCAATACCATACCCTGTCAACCTACACTCCGTTTGATGTAATGGACTTCGAGAAAGAAGTAAAAAAGAAGTTTAACATGATGGATGAGATCTACTTCCGCCATGGAAGCACTCACTTCCAGCACATCTTCTCCGGAGGTTATTCTGCGGGCTACTACAGCTACATCTGGGCTGGAGTACTGGATGCAGATGCCTTTGAGGCTTTCGTGGAAACCGGCGATCTGTTCCACCAGGAAACAGCACAGCGCTTCCGCACCGAGATCCTTGAAAGAGGAGGCACTCGTGAAGCCATGGAAATGTATGTGAATTTCAGAGGCAAAGAACCCGGCATTGAGCCTTTGCTCAGACAAAGAGGTCTGCTGCGCTAGAAACACTTTGTCATAAAAAAAGAGGCTAATTGAATTAGCCTCTTTTTTTATGCACCCTGTTGGGCTATAAGGTCGCCCACCATTTGCCCTGAAATAATAGAAGGAGGCATTCCCGGGCCGGGGGAGGTTAGCTGCCCGGTATAGTAAAGGTTCTTTATCTTTTTATGATGTACCCTGGGCTTGAGAATGGCTGTTTGCCTCAGGGTATTGGCCAAACCATAGGCATTGCCTTTGAAAGCATTGTAGTCTGCAACAAAATCCTGCAGGCAGTAGGAGCGCTTGAAAACAATGTGGGGTCTTATGTCAACGCCCAGAATATGTTCCATTCTGTTGGCGATCATCCCGAAATACTTTTCGCGCAGCTCCTGTTGATCTTCGATACCCGGAGCCAGGGGCATAAGAATGAAAAGGTTTTCATGTCCGGCAGGAGCCACTGAAGGGTCGGTTTTGGAGGGGCAGGAAACATAAAACAACGGATCGGTAGGCCAGGCCGGATCGGTATAGATTTCGCGGGCATGCATGTCGAAATCGCGATCGAAGAAAAGATTATGATGTTGAAGTCCTTCAACCTTTCGGTTCAATCCAAGATAGAAAAGCAATGAGCTGGGTGCCATGGTTCGTTTATCCCAATAGGATGATGTATAGCTGCGCCAGTCGGGAGGCAACAGGTTTTGCTCAACATGATGATAATCGGCACCCGCAACAATATAATCGAACGAATAACTGTTGAGGGTAGTAGTTAGCTGGTTAGCAAGGTTATTTTTTATTTCGATACCCGTAACAGGTTCTGCTGTATGAAACTCAACCCCCAGCTCGCGGGCCAGGCTTACAAAGGCTTCGATGATCTTATGCATACCCCCCATAGGATACCATGTGCCCAACTTAAGATCGGCATAATTCATCAAACTGTAGAGCGCAGGTGTGTTTTCGGGTGTAGCACCCAGAAACAACACCGGGAATTTAAGAATCTGACGTAACTGATCGTTTTTAAACAGCTTTTCGATCTGCGCAGAGATGGAACTGAACATCTGCAGGCGAAACATGCTCTTCAGCACACGGATATCGGCAAACTCACGCAACGACAAACCCGGTTTCCATACAAATTCCTCCATGCCAACCTTGTACTTGTAGGCGGCTTCATCAAGAAATCTGGCAAGATTTCGGCTACTGCCCGGCTCAAGTCGCTCAAACAAAGCTTCCAGCTCAGCGTAATCTGCCGGCACAGACACCACATCGTCCTTTCCAAACACGACATTGTAAGAAGGATCCAACCGCACCAGATCATAATAATCCGAGGCAGACTTCCCAAAACGGTTAAAGAAGTTCTCAAATACTTCCGGCATCCAATACCAGGAGGGACCCATATCAAACACAAAACCATCGGTTTCAAACTTCCGGGCTCTTCCGCCCAGTCCATGGTTTTTCTCAAATACTTTTACACGGAATCCTTTCTGTGCCAGGGTGCAAGCGGTGGCAAGACCCGAAAAACCCGACCCAATAACTGCTGCTGTTTTCAATGCTATGTAATTTAAAAATACTCAGCAGTAAAAACATGGGATTTCCGGAAAAGTTTATACAACAGGAAATTAATGTGATTTTCAGAAGCTCAATACAGCATCCATCGGAATATCGGTTGGTTCAACAGGTACACGCTCCAGCAATTGAAAATCGAAACAAACCCCGGCTTTGAAGAATTGATGGTTTCGCAGAAGCTTATCATAGTAGGCCTTGCCACGACCCATCCGGTTGCCCGTTCTATCGAATGCTACACCGGGTATCACAGCAAAATCGACCTGATCCGCCTGGGCCGGTGGCCCCTGCCAGGGCTCCAGTATTCCAAATGCAACTCCCTGTTGCATGCATTGCATTCCGGTAAACTGGCGCAATTCCAGGTTATCGCCAACCACCAGGGGCAAAAAGATAGTTTTTTTCAGGTACCACTTGAGTACGAAATCATGGGTATGTACTTCATCGGGCATTGACCAATAGGCCAGCACCGTTTGCGCCTGCCGGAACGCTTCAAGCTGCTCAATCCCGGCAAAAATGCGTCCAGAGGCAACATGATTCTGCTCTGCACTCCACAACTTCTTCTTTTCCTTGATTAGTTTTCTGAGGGCTCTCTTTTCTTCCTGGATACTCATAGCCTATTCCATTACATTACTACAACCATTCTGAAAAAGCTTCAGGTCTTATGCTGGTCAATGTACATCCAGCCCGTGGCGCATGTAAATGAGATGTTCGAGGGTTTTCAGGATCTCTTCCATGTATTCATTAACGGCCTTTACACTTCCCGGAAGGGTGTATACCAGTGTATCTGACATCAGCCCGGCAACACCCCTGCTGAGCAGTGCATTGGGCTTTTGCGCACCGTATTTCACCCTGATCATTTCCATGATTCCGGGTATTTCCTTATCGAGCATGGGCCTTACTGTTTCAACGGTAATATCGCGCGGCCCGATGCCGGTACCACCGGTGGTGATCAGCACATCAATTTCTTCGTAAGCAGCCTTTTCGAGAATTACCGAAAGGTTGGCTGCATCATCAGGAATGATGGTAGTTTCCACCTCAATATTGCGGGGTCTTTTGTCGAAATGTTGCCGCAGCAGTTCCACCACTCTCGGACCACTGCGGTCTTCATACTCTCCACGGCTGGCCCGGTCGCTGAGGGTTACTACCTGAAAGCGCAGCACACGAGGCACATACTCCAGCTCATCACCAGGCCTGAGGGTGCCCTGCTTGATAACCCGGGCAAAGATACCCTCCTTAGGCATTACACAGTTACCCACTTCCTTAAAGATAGCACATGAGGAGCCATGGCATTCCTTGCCGATCTGGGTTATCTCAAGTTCAACGTTTTCACCCACAAAACGGTCCAGAGGAGAGGTCTTAACCAGTTCAACCCCATGGGTGGTAATATTCTCGGCAAACTCGCCGAAAACCAATTGCCGGCCTGCCTGCTCCGAAAAACGGTCGAAGCTCTCTTTGCCAAGCAAACTTACCTGGCGATGCCACGGACCACTATGAGCATCGCTCATTACGCCGTTATGATTGAGTGTGATCTCCTCTACCGGTTTCTTGACAGTCCCTTTTTCTTCAGAAATGTTTACGGACAGTATTTTAATCTTTTGGGTCATATTCTCAGATAATTATTTTCGGTTGTAAAACTTGCGGAACGCAATCGACGCAGTTATTCCCTGTAAGTTATTCCTTGATTTTCTCTACCAGCATCACTTCCTCCATCACCATAGCCTTATCCACTGCTTTGCACATGTCGTAAACGGTAAGTAAAGCAACACTTACAGCAGTGAGTGCTTCCATTTCGATGCCTGTTTGCCCGATGCATTTCAATGTGGCAGTAACCTCAACTCCGTTATCCTTCAGCACTGCCTTAACGTCGGCCTTGGTGATCTGCAAGGGATGGCACAAAGGTATCAGATCTGAAGTTTTTTTGGCTGCCTGAATACCTGCAATTTCGGCAACGGTAAGCACATCGCCCTTTTTCATCTGGTTTTCGCCGATGAGCCGTACAGTTTGAGGCTGCAACCGTATAAAGCCCTTTGCAACCGCAGTGCGGCTTTGCATGGGCTTCGAGCCAACATCAACCATATTGGCTTTGCCTTGATCGTCTATGTGGGAAAATTTACTCATTTCTTTACATCAAACTTTTCTATGTATATGTTCATTGAATACGCATTTGTCAATCATAAAACCCCAAATACAAATCCATTTGTTCTTCGCAAATACCAAATTGAAATTCAACACCCCCATCACCCATCATCCTATCGTACTACCCTCCAATATTATGAAAGCAATTGTTTAGGTTTATGGTTCCTTTTTCGGGTTTGCCAAATAAAGCGGCCCTTATGGCCTGCTCAATACCCAGGGTCCGGATATCGTATTCGAGGTTGGAGAACAGGCAGGGTTTCATCTGGCCGGTGGGGGTAAGTCTAAGGCGATTGCAATGGGAGCAATCTCCTCCTGTTCCCCCTTCCACAATACCAAAATGGCCATCAGACAGATCCATCTGGCTGATAAAGCGAGCCTGAAGACCATTTTCAAGGCAGTACTCACGAACTGCCAGGGCATCGGGCTCGTCGGACGATTTCTGAATAACACAATTGATCTTGATGGGGTTGAGGCCAGCCTGGCGTGCAGCATCAATCCCTGCAAGCACTCTCCTGAGATCGCCGCCCCGGGTAATCTGGGCAAATTTCTCAGGATCAAGGGTGTCGAGACTGATATTTATACGGTGCAGACCCGCCTGTTTCAAAGAGGCAGCAAACTGATCAAGCAGAACACCATTGGTGGTAATGGCAAGGTCTTTTACTCCTTTTACCGATGCAATCATCCGCACCAGTTCCACGATATCTTTGCGAACCAGGGGTTCTCCTCCCGTAAGGCGGATCTTGTCGATACCCAGTGGCACAGCAACAGCCACCACATCACGGATCTCCTCAAAAGTGAGTATCTCTTCATGCTTCACCATACACACTCCATCTTCAGGCATACAGTAGCGACACCTGAGATTGCAGCGATCGGTTACGGAGATGCGCAGGTAGTTTATTCTTCTGTTATATAGGTCTAACATGTACTATTTCTCCTTTGGCAATTTCAAAAGTATCAATGGGCACCGCCATGATTGCCTTCGACAGGCAAACGGCATGTATATGGGCCGAACCATGGTAACTTACCGGGATTACCTGGCCTGCGCCGGAAATATCAACGGGCACCCATTCAAGCCGGTCTGCCTTTTTTCTTTTGAAATCAGCACCCATGGGTAGTGCCAACTCCAGGGGTTTCAGCTCGTAGCCCATAAGTTTTGCAAGCAGAGGCTTTACAAAGATTTCAAAGTTAATAAAAGAGGAGACAGGATTTCCGGGCAATCCAAATATCCATGATTTTTCGGTAACCCCAAATACGGTGGGTCGACCGGGCTTTACTGCAACTTTCTGAAAAAGTATATCAACCTTGTTTTTTTGCATCACTTTGGGCACGAAATCAAATTCTCCCATACTTACGCCTCCCGTAAGCAACACAACATCATTCCGGGCCAGGGCTGCAGTGATAGCCTCTTCGGTAGCCTTTTCGTTGTCGGGTACAATGCCCATGTAATTGGCAATACAATGTGCATTTTGCACCTGAGCAATCAGCTGCCAGGCATTGGAATTGCGAATTTGCCCGGGGCCGGGTTTTTGATGAGGTTCTACCAGCTCGTCGCCGGTGGAAAGGATAGCCACACGGGGCTGGCGTGCCACCAGGGGCTTTGTACAGCCCACAGCAGAGAAAATGGCGATATGAGACGGCAAGATGGGTTGTCCTTTCCGCCACATTACATCACCTGTTTTTACATCTTCAGCTTTCCAGGCGATATTTGGGGTGGTTTTGGTAGCCGTAAAGCGAATACGCTCTTCACTCACCAACTCCGTTTGCTCCACCATGATTACCGTATCGGCACCCTGGGGGATCATAGCCCCGGTCATGATGCGTGTGCATTGGCCCGGACCCACGCTAAGGGAAGGAACCTGCCCGGCAGCCACGGTTTCAATCACCTGCAGCTCCTGTTGCAAATCCTCACGCCGGCAGGCAAAACCATCCATGGCAGCTTTATCGAAGGGCGGCATGTCTACATCAGAGATTACATCTTCAGCAAGTACCCGATTGAGCGATTGCATAAAATCCACACGCTCATCGCCCAGGTAGCGGGCTGAAGAAAGTATGGTCTCAAGAGCTTTTTCGAAGGATATCATTTTGGGGTTTAGGGGTTTAAGGGTTTAGGGGTTTAGGGGTTTAGGGGTGAATCTGGTTATTTCGCTGAGGGTTGTAACCCATTAAGTCTTTTAAAAATCAAACACCTCATACTCCTGATCAAGAGTATTGATCATAAGCATTCGTTTGCGAAGCAGCTCCCCTTTTCCGGTGAGGATCTTCACTACTTCTGCCACTTGAATAGAGGCCACCAGGGCTGGAGTAAATGCCGGATTACCCAGTTCGGTCTCAATGCCACGCTCATTGCCGCCCTGGAAAATACTCTCCAGCATGCTGTCGCCTGGCATCAATGTGGTTACCTGGCCGTACCAGCCGGCAATGGCACCATATACCAGGGGTATGCCAAGTGATTGGGCTGATTGCTGCAGCAACATGCGCGAAGGCATATTGTCGAGCGCATCGCAGATTGCATCATTGCCGGCAAGAACCGTCAGAGCATTTTCAGGGGTTAACAGGCAGTCGATGGCCTGAACCTGAACTCCTGGATTTACCCTTTGCAGATGTTCCAGGGCTTCCAGCGCTTTCGACCTACCGATATTCCGGGTATGGCAGAGTAGTTGGCGATTGAGGTTGGTTTCATCAAATACATCTCCATCCATTGCGGTGATGTATCCGATACCCAATCGGGCCAATTGTTCCAGGATATGTCCACCCAGACCTCCACAACCTATCACAGCCACTCTCTTTTCACGCAGGGAAAGGTTTTCCTCACGCGAAAGCATCTGCTCATTCTTCAAATATCTCTTTTCCATTTTCTGCAATCCAAGCTCTAAATCAGATTTACCGGTGCTCAAACTAATGCCCCCTGGGTTTTTCTCTACCCACCCCCTACCGGAGGAAAAATACTTACCGTATCTCCTTCTTTCAGGATTTGATCTGGCTTACCATCCATACCATTGACCAATAGGATGGCCACATCCTTGGGTGAAATATCAAGCAGCTGGAAAATATGTGCCGGAGTGGTATTATCAGCCACTTCTTCCATACGTTCTTTGCCTCTGCCTTCGCGCAAAGTTGCAAATAATCTTACTTTGATTTGCATAATTTTTCCTTATTCTGTTGAGATGATCGCCGGGTAAAAGCCTTCGGGTTGCAGCAAGCTTTTTATTTCCGGCTTGCAATCAGTTGCAAAATACAAATTTTCTGGACCACAAGCAATCGGCACAATTGGGAGATTCGCCATGGCAGTCAAAATCCACATCATGGATCAGGCTGCAGCCTTCCACCAGATCACAGTCGGGGCACGACGGATAATGATTGTTAAAAATTTTCTCTCTGAACCTCCTGTAGCCTTCATCATTCCATATCTCCCTCAGTGATTTGTTCTGCAGATTACCAAAACTGTACTGCCTTATGGTCTTGGGTCGGCCAAACACCACTTCGGTGCCCTGATGAGAAAGCCGGTAACAAGGTACTACCTCGCCCCTTGAGGTAACATAGGTAGCATCGTTGTTTACAAAGGCACATTTGCGTTCGGTCTTTAGCTCTGCCTCCGGAAAGATGATCCGCAATCCACGCCTGAAGGAGTAATTCCTGATCTTGTGGAAAAGCTTTTTGACTTCTTTATTTTCGTAGCGGGTATACAATATATCATCCTTTTGGCTCATATCCTGGGGCAAAAGATGTGAGATAATGATGTTGCGTACTTTTTTTTCTGCCAAAACATCCATCAAAGGAAAAATCTCCTTTATGTTTTGAGAGGAGGCCACAAACTGAACATCAAGATGAGGCAACTGACTGCCTGCCTCTTGCTTCAACCTGTTGAGATGATCGAGGTTGTCAAGCAGTTCCCGGAAGGCAACCCCTCTTTCCTGTATCATGTGTTGGTCCATTCCGTCAATGGAAACCACCATCAGATGAATTGCAGACACCAGCGATGGTGTGAGTTTTTCTTTGAAAAGGGTGCCGTTTGAAGTTACCCATATTTCTTTATGGGCCAGGGCTTTCACCGCCTCTTCAAACCACGGTGAGAGAAGAGGTTCGCCCATCCCTCCCAACACAACCGTTTGGATTTCAGGATCGTTCTCAACTTCTTTCAGAATCTTTTCAAAAAGATCCTTTTGCATATCTACCGGCGCCTGAGCCCATTGGTGGCGATAACAGATTTTGCACTCCAGGTTGCAGGAGTCAGTTATTTCGAGGTAAACTTTTCGGAGCATACTATGGGATTGATCGTTTGCAAATGTTGCTTGACAGCACTTTGGGCTGTCAGCAACAAAAACAAAGCCCGAAGCTCCTTACAACAGAAAGAGAAAGGAGCAACGGGCGCAAACTTAAAGAACTAATTAAACTGGCAAACCGAGAGCTTTGAGCTTTTCGGGGGTAGGTATGCCATTTTCATCCCACCCTCTTTCCTGATAATAGAGGGGTAGCATTTCCTCTAAACGCGAGAGATGTCCTTTGGAGGGGCCAGAGGGTATGGGCTCCTGCATGAGGCGTTTGGGAAGTTTGTCCTGCGAGGGATCTATTCCTGCCTTAATGTTCCAGACCCTTTCCAGGTTCCAGATGCGGTCTCCGGCTTCCAGGATCTGTTCTGCGGTATGTTTTTCGCCGGTAACAGCGGTAAACATTTCGGCATAATCATCAGCTCCCAGTGCAAAGGAGGTAAACAGGCAGAGGCCGCAAGAATCGATAAATGCGGTAAGGTCCTGGAATATTTTGGCCCACTGGGGTTTTCCTTTGATCTCCAGGCGATCCAGCTTTTCGGGCAATCCGAGAATTTCGGGGGAGATCAGGTAGCCCCGCACGTGGCAACCGCCCCTGTTGGAAGTGGCATACTGCAACCCCTGTCCCTGGATACCCCTGGGATCGTAAGCGGGCAGTTCCTGCTTCTTAACAGTCATGGCCAGATCGGGCTGACCATAGGCATCGGCCAGGCGATAGGCGCCTTCAGCCATCTTGCTTGCCAGCGAACCATCGCGAAGACCAAGTTTTTTAACCCATTCTACCATTGATGCTGCATCACCGAATTTCAAGCCTAATCCATCGAGCTCATCATCCTTGATAAAACCTTTCTGATAAAGCTCCATGGCTGTAGCTACGGTAACACCTGCAGAGATGGTATCGAGCCCCATTTCATTGGCCCAGAAATTGGCCTTGATGGCCGCCTTCATATCGGAAACACCACATGCAGCGCTGAACGCCCAAACACTTTCATATTCAGGACCACCGGTTTCTATATCGTCGGCCTTGGTATAGCGTCCACATGCAATGGGGCAGGCAAAGCAGGATTCTCTCTTGAGAAGGAACTGATCGGCCATGGTTTCGCCGCTTACCTCTTCGGCTTTGTCAAAGTAGGTTTCCTGAAAATTATTGGTAGGAAATACCCCCTGCTCGTTGATGATATTTACAAGCACATTGGTGCCATAAGTTGGCAGACCTGCTCCGGTAACCCCATTCTCCTTGATCTGTGCGCGTCCTCTCTTTACTACCTCTTTGAGGGCATCGGGGTCGGCAACGGTGGGCTTGGAGGTGCCCTTGATTACGATAGCTTTCAGGTTTTTACTTCCCACAACGGCACCCACTCCTGAGCGGCCGGCAGCCCGGTTGAGGTCGTTCATAACAGCAGCAATACGAGAGAGCTTTTCTCCGGCTGGGCCAATGCACAAAACCTTGGCCTTTTCGGGAGCCTCTTTCATCAGCTCATTGGTGGTTTCGATGGTGGTTTTGCCCCAAAGCCCGGTTGCATCGCGGAATTCAATTTTGTCATCTTCTATAAAAATACTCACCGGCTTTTCCGACTTGCCTTCCAGGATCATTACATCGTATCCTGCAAACTTCATTTCGGCACCCCAGTAGCCACCTGAATTGGAACTGGCAATGGTGCCTGTAAGGGGAGACTTGGTTACCACCATATAGCGGCCGCCCGCCGGGGTAGGTGTTCCGGTGAGGGGCCCAGTGGCTATAATCACCTTATTGGCAGGGTCAAACGCATCGATGGTAGGATCTACCTCGTCAAACATGATTTTAGAACCAAACCCGCGCCCGCCAATAAATTTAACAGCTTCTGCGTGGTTGATCTCTTCTAACTTCCAGCTTTTGTCAGTCAGATTAATTCTTAAAATTTTTCCTCTGTAACCGTGCATGGTTTTGTTTTTTTTGGGTGAATAAAAATGAAATCAATACTATTCCAAGTTCTTCTAAGGCAAGGATTAAACCAAATCCCGCAATCGATTGCATATTAACAACATGCAATTATGGTCAAGATGTTAAATAAGTAACATTTCGACAGTACCGTTTGGAAACTGAACACTTTCACCCTATATTTGTGTCCACTTCCTGAACAGTGTTCAGTAATTGAACATCTCAAACGAAGAAGAAAACACCTGGGGAAGACTATTTTTATACAGATTGAATATAAATTAGCTTGATTTCAGATTTTTTTGATCAAAACACTCAAATCCAGCAGAAACCATGCTTAACCATTGGCGTACCCGGTTGGTACTGATCTTTTTCAGCGGCCTTATCATTCTATTCATTGCGGCTCCTATCCTGGGAATGCTTATCCAGACTACTCCCGCACAATACTCGGCTACCTTTGCCGATGCCGAAGTTGGAAGAAGCATCCGGCTTACCCTGGGCAGTTCCATGGTTGCCACTCTGCTGTTCGGTATCCTTTCCATACCACTGGCCTATCTACTGGCTCGCAAAGACTTTGCCTTGAAAGGATTGATCAACGGCATTATTGATGTTCCGGTTGTAATACCTCATTCGGCAGCAGGTATAGCCCTGCTGGGGATTCTATCCAGAAATACTTTGCCAGGTCAGGCGGCAGAAAGCATGGGGTTCAGTTTTATTGGCGGTACTGCCGGTATTGTGGTAGCCATGGCCTTTGTAAGCCTCCCCTTTGCCATCAATGCTGCACGCGATGGTTTCGCTTCAGTACCCCGCAAACTGGAAAAAGCCGCATTAAACCTGGGTGCTTCGCCCTTTCGTGTTTTTTTCACCATATCGCTACCCCTGGCAAAACGATCGGTACTGAGCGGGCTGGTAATGATGTGGGCCCGGGGCTTGAGCGAATTTGGCGCTGTAATTATCATTGCCTACCATCCGATGGTAACCCCGGTGCTTATCTGGGAGCGGTTTGCTTCCTTCGGGCTCTCCTTTGCACAGCCCGTTGCAGCCGTTTACATCCTGATATGCCTGGCTGTTTTTGTTGTAATGCGACTACTGGCAAAATCCAACGATCATGCTCGAAATTAAGAACATAAGTATCCGGCTGGGCGGTTTTGAGCTCAAAGATATCACTCTGGCAGCCTCCCAGGGAGACTACCTGACGGTATTGGGATTATCGGGTGCCGGAAAAACAGTTCTGCTTGAAATACTGGCAGGGCTTGCCAAACCCGATTCCGGACAAATCCTGCTTAATGGCAAAGACATAACGCACGAAAGCATACAGAAAAGACCCATTGGACTGGTATACCAGGATATGGCTCTTTTCCCCCACATGCGTGTGGAGCAAAACATTGGCTATGCCCTCAAATCCCAATCCCTTTCCCGGGAACAAAAACGACAAAAGATCAAAGAGTTATCGACTCAAACACATTGCGATCATCTGCTGGACCGCTTCCCGGGAACTCTATCGGGTGGAGAAGCCCAAAGGGTTGCCCTTGCCCGAACCCTGGCCGCCAACCCCCAGGTTTTGCTCCTCGACGAGCCCCTGGCAAGCCTTGACATTCAGCTTCGTCAGGAGTTACGACAATTGCTCAAAACAATCAACCAAAGCGGAAAAACCATTATCCATGTAACCCACGACCCCATGGAGGCGGCAACCCTTAGTAAAAAAATCGCCATTATTGAAAAAGGAGAACTTCTGCAATGGGGCGATCCCCATGAGGTATTCCGCAATCCGGTTTCAGAATTTGTGGCCCGGTTCAGTGGCATCAAGAACATCTTTCTTTGCCAGTTCAGCCCACACAAACAATCCAACGGGCTTGCCCTTGGCACCACTGCACAGGGCATGCCTGTTTTTGTATCGCAGTCGCCCGACAGAGAAACCGCTCACCTGATGATCCCGGGTGAAGATATTATCCTTTCACCTCAGCAATTAAATACCAGTGCCATCAACCAGTACCATGGCATAATCCGGGAGATCTATTCTCTGCCAGGTGGCATTGAAGTGGTTGTAGAAGCAGAGGGTGAGAAAATTGTGGTAAGCATTACCCGCCGATCGCTGGAGAACCTCTCTCTTAAGCCCGGAGATCCTATCTGGCTCAGCTTCAAAGCAACCGCAGTAAAAATTTTGTAATACGGTTTTTGAGAGTACCCGCTCTCAGAACAACTAAAAAGTATCGACATGAACAACAAGGCCCACATCCAACGCGAGATCATTAAAAAATCGCACCAACGCTGCGAAGAATATGGTGTAAACAAAGAGCAGGTCTTTCCAAGCAAAATCCTCACCGGAAACGAGGTTTCATCGCACCTTGCACGCAATGAATACCTGCTGCGGCTGGCATCGCCTTTTATGGAGATCATCTATGAAACCGTTGCCAACTCAGGTTTCTTCATTTTGCTCACCGACAATGAAGGGTGCATCCTGAAAGCGGTAGGCGATCCGGAGATCATTGCAGAATCTGAAAGGCTCAACATGGTAGTAGGAGCTTATATGCATGAAAAAAACATTGGCACCAACGCCATGGGCACTGCCATCAGTGAAAATCACCCCATACAGGTTACTGCCTCAGAGCATTTCATTTCGGCCTATCATCGCTGGACCTGCTCGGCGGCTCCCATCCACAATAACAATGGAGAAATCATCGGAAGTCTCAACCTTACGGGCGAAAGCCACCTGGTACACCCCCACACGCTTGGACTGGTAGTGGCGGCCGTAAGAGCCATCGAAAACCAGATCATGGCAGAGTGTACCCAGCAAAAACTCAATGAAGCTTTCTCTTATATGAAGTCGATCATTGAATCGGTATCGGCCGGAATCTTCGCCCTTGACCTGGAAGGCAATATCAAAACCCTCAACAACTGGGCATGCTCCATGCTCAACCTGGACAAGGAGAAAATCCTGAATAAACCTGTTGACAAGCTGCTGCCCCATTGGAAAGAGATCATAGAACGTTTCAAAAGAGGCGAAACCTACATGGATATGGAAACCTCTTTCCCTCTTAAGGGGGGCAAAGAACGCTACGACCTTAGCGCCTACCCCATTGTGGATACCCAGCAGGAAATCATTGGCATGGTGGTAGTAATTAAAGGGATGCAGAAGATCTTTAACCTGGTAAATAAGTATACCGGTATGCGGGCACACTATACCTTTGACGATATCATTGGCAAAAGCCCCGAATTCAGCCAGGTAATAGAGCATGCAGAGAAAATATCGGGTTCAACCTCTACTGTATTATTGATGGGAGAAAGCGGAACGGGCAAGGAACTCATTGCACAAAGCATACACAATGCCAGCCCCAGGCGCAATAGTGTTTTCATTGCTGTAAACTGTGGCGCACTGCCCAAAAACCTTATCGAAAGCGAACTCTTTGGCTATGAGGAAGGAGCTTTTACCGGATCCAAGAAAGGGGGTCATGCCGGAAAATTTGAACTGGCCAACGGTGGCACTATTTTCCTGGATGAGATTGGGGAAATGCCCCTCGACATGCAGGTAAACCTGCTGCGGGTTTTGCAGGAAGGGTATGTTACCCGGGTAGGCGGCTCTAAGAATATCCCGGTAAATGTGAGAGTGATTGCAGCAACCAAGAAAAATCTTATTGAGGAGATGCAGAAAGGGACCTTCAGGGAAGATCTTTTCTACCGCCTCAGCGTAATTCCGCTTTTCATCCCACCCTTGCGTAAACGTGGAGAGGACAAGATGTCGCTTTTCCATTATTTCCTTAATGTAAAGGCCCAGAAGCTCAACAAACCGGTTCCTCATATTTCAGCAGAGATATTCAACCAGGTGAGAGCCTACGACTGGCCCGGAAATGTGCGTGAACTGGAAAACTACGTGGAGAACATTGTGAACTTCAACGGAAACAGCAGCTTTAAAATCATCAACCCTACCCACAATCTGCAAAATGACCAGGGTATCTTTGAAGAGAATACTGCCAGCTCCAGAGGTTCAGAATTATACGAAACCCATGACATGACCCTTGAAGAGGTTGAGAAGTTCACCATTCAGGAGTGCATTCAACGTTTTGATGGAAATGTAAGCCAGGTAAGCCGGCAACTGGGCATTAGCCGCACTACCCTGTACTCCAAAATGAAAAAATACAACATGATGGTAGAGAACTAATCTGTACGACACGAAAAATCCCCAAAAGTGGGGATGTTTTGAACTGGCACAGGAATAGCAGACTGATTACTTTTGCAGCAATTGTTAACACTGTAACAACTTGCAAAGAATCGCTGTTATGAATCACTCAAAAGCTCTATTTTTCCTGTCAGTTTTATTATTGACCACCACCACGATCCTTGCCAGCTCTCCCGAAGGAGTTCGCATGAAAACCGATGCCAACATTGTGGGCCATGTTGTGGCTGAGGGCAAGCATCTGCCTTTTGTTACCATTACTCTCAAAGGAACTACCATCGGTACTGTTACCGACGAAACAGGACACTTCCGCCTTATTCATCTGCCCGTGGGCAATCATACCCTTTCAGCAAGCTTTATGGGGTACAAACCCGTTGATATGGTAGTTTCTGTTCAACCCGGAGCAACCCAGGAAGTAAACTTCTACATGGAACCAGATGTTCTTGGACTCAATGAGATTGTGGTTACGGGCGATCGCAATGCACGAAAAAGATCGGAGTCTCTGGTGGTAGTAAACTCACTTAGCGCCAGTCTTTTCAACACAACCAATTCCATCAGCTTTGCCGATGCCCTCAATTTTGCTCCCGGCCTCAGGGTGGAGAATAACTGCCAGAACTGTGGTTTCACCCAGGTTCGTATGAATGGTATGGAGGGCACCTATTCTCAGATCCTCATCAACAGCCGCCCTATTTTTAGTGGACTGGCGGGTGTATATGGCCTTGAGCTCATTCCTGCCAATATGATTGAACGGATTGAAGTAGTAAGAGGAGGTGGATCGGCCCTTTATGGCAGCAATGCCATTGCGGGCACCATCAATGTAATTCTGAAAGACCCCCTGGTAAACAGCTACGAAATTGGATTCAATTCGGCCACCACTGGCGTGGGCCTTAGCAACAGCGGCAGTTTGGCTCCCGACAACAGCCTGAACTTTAATGCGTCCATGGTCACTACAGATCACCGCACCGGATTGTCGGTATTTGGTTTTCACCGCGTACGCGATCCTTTTGATGCCAACAATGATGATTTTTCTGAAATTACCCAACTCAACAATACCACTCTGGGCTCGCGCTTTTTCCACCGCTTTGGAAACCGCAACAAGTTCTCGGTCGATCTTTTCAATATAAAGGAAGACCGCAGAGGAGGCAACGCTTTCAACCAGCTGCCCCATATGGCCGATATTGCCGAAGCCGCCAACCACGATATCATGACTGTGGCACTGAACTTTGACCAGTATTTCAGAGAAACCGACCTCCTTAAAGTATACGCATCGGGCCAGAAAATCAATCGCGATACTTACTACGGTGCAGGGCAGTCGCTGGAAGACTATGGCAATACCGACAACCTAACATTGAATACCGGTTTGCAATACCGTGCCCAGCTGGGCAATGCTTCGCTGACCAGTGGACTGGAGTTTACCGGAGAATCACTGGTGGATACCAAACTGGGCTTTCATGACCTGCAGGCCAGCATCGAAGCCGGAGAACCTGTTTTTACCGATAATGTTACAGTAGCCGATCAGCGCAGCTATACTATGGGGGTTTTCTCGCAGTACGACTTCCGGTGGAACGACTGGAGATTCTCCATTGGAGGCCGACTGGACAACTACCGCGTGGAGGACCTGGAGAAAAACTTTGCACCCAAAACGGGCCTTATGTTCAGCCCACGCATCAGCACTATGTACACCTTCTCGCCCAACCTGCAGGCTCGTTTGAGCTATGCGCACGGATACAGAGCCCCGCAGATTTTCGATGAAGACCTGCATATCGAAACTTCCGGTGCTCGTCAGGTGATCCATATCAACTCACCCGACCTCACAGCAGAAACCAGTTACAGCTACATGGCATCTGCAGACTTCAACCACCTCATTGGCAACACCTTTTTCTCAATCCTGGCAGAAGGTTTCTATACACGCCTTAAGGATCCCTTTGTGCTGGAATTTGGTGAGCCTGATGAAAACGGAGTAGTAGAATATGTTCGGGAAAATGCCGATGAAGACGCCGTAATCAGAGGTATTAATACGGAAATCAATATCGTACCCGGACGCAACCTCAGCTTCAACCTGGGCATTACCCTTCAGCGAAGCGAATATGAAGAGGAACAGGAATTTGACGAAAAACGTTTCCTGCGCAGCCCCAACACCTATGGTTTTGCAGCTGTCGACTGGGGTTTTCATAAGAACTGGGGATTGTCGGTCAATGGAAACTATACCGGGAAAATGCTGGTACCCTATTTTGGCCCTGAGCTGGAAAATCCGGAAGAAGGCATGTTGCGCGAAACCAATGTGTTTTTCGATATGGGTGCACGCCTCCGCTATACTGCTCGCCTCAACAACTCTCAGGTGCAGGTTTTTGCAGGGGTGAAGAACATTTTCAATGCCTACCAGAACGACTTCGACCTGGGAGAGGACCGTGACCCCGGTTACCTTTACGGGCCTGCGCTTCCCAGAACCATTTACTTTGGAATAAGAGTAGGAAATCTGCTCAGGTAGTACCTCCCCCAATATACCCCAAGCTGTCTCATTGCTGGATCCTCAGAGGAATGTGAGCCTTAAAGCGATAATTGCTATCGTTGCCTTGTAAAAGCTCAATGTTTATTCTTCTCAGGACTTATGAGACAGCTTTTTCTTTTCCTGCAATTGTTGATAGATTTCTGCATATTGATCCACACCATCCTCAAGGCTAAAATGTTTGATGGCCCACTGGCGGATTTGAGCGGGGTCGGCAGTAAGCAAACCATCAAGTTGCTCAACGGTTTTTTCAAAAACACCAGGTTGGGATAATTCAACCACAACTCCTGCCCCACCCTCGCTGATTATGGAGTCAGTATCGCCAATACCGGCATTGGTTATGGCAGGAATACCCATACTCATGATTTCGGCTTGTTTGGTAGGGCTGCTGGCCTTTTTGGAAAAAACAGGGCGGATAAAGTAGATGGAAAGTTGTGAAAGAGCAAGGTACAGCGGCACCTGATCGCGCAAGGCCCTGCAAACGATCACTTTTGAAGTATCCACACCCGCTTGCCGGGCTTTTTGATGAATCATACCAGGATCGTCGCCGGTGATAAAAAGAAATTTTGCATCCGGGTACCTGCGTTGTAACGCTTTGAAAAACAACAACATTTCGTGGGTCATATACCAGGTACCGATGGAGCCCAGATAGGACAATACCATTTGCCCCGGCTCCAGCCCCAGGTCGCTTCGAAGCTGATTGAGCCGCGCAGGATCATTTTTCCGCGGAGAAAAAAGGTCGGTATCGGCACAACAAGGGATCACATAAGTTTTAGCGGCAATGGGGTTTCCAAAAAGTTCTGCTATTACCCCTTTGCCATTGTGCGTAAGGCTCACTACCGCATCGGCATAATGAAAAAAATCGGCCTCTCTCTTTTTGAAGTAATTGTATATGACCCGGTAAAGAGGGTTTTTTAAATTCCATAATCCCCCTTCAATGCGTTCGTTGGCCCAGAATCCTCTCATATCAAAAATAAAGGAAACACCAAATTGCTTTTTCAGCTTTAGTCCGGCCAGTGAGGCAATATAACTGCGGCAATGCACCGCATCGAAACCATGCTCGCGATGCAAGGCAATGGCTTTTTGTTGCATCCTGACAACATCAGCCAACTTGGACAAAAAAGGGGGTTGGGTAGAAAAGCTAAGGGGTGTCCAGCTCATCCGGGACTTTTCCAGTATCCGTCTCACGGCCTGCCGTTCCGATTCTGCTATATTCTTTTTCTCGCAACTCAGTATGTGTATACGATGGCCCAGGGCACTCAATCCTTCCAGATAAGGGATAACCTGCGAACGCCCCAGGGCATCTGTCATTCCATCATAAGAAACATACAATACTTTCATCCGGAAATAATATGTTTTAAACAGGTCGAATGCCTGCCCCGCTAATGCGGGGGAACTCCAGGTTTGCTGTTTTTAAAAGTGTTTGTGTTTAATTGGCAAACATGTTCGTTTCATCAGGTTGGAGATTTGGCCTCAAAAATAATCATCTTTTGCCAACCCACCTGATCTTTTTCTCTCCAAACCTCCCACCCGGGCCCCGCCATCTGTTAAATACTTAACGTTTTTAACAAACCCCACATTTCTTTGTAAATGTGCACGTTAAGTGATTGCTAACAATTTTTTAAAACGGGTGTTTATAAAATTAACATTGGATTTGGTTAGAATACCTTAAATTTGGATTGGGATTATTGGACAACCTAAAAAAAGTTTTGATATGAATCGGATCAAAAGACGCACGCGAGTGCTGGGCGCACGCATTAAAAGAAAGTTTGAAAACTCAGCCCTTCGGACCGACCAGCTTCCTGGACGGTCATCCAGGAGCCGTGAAAACCAGCACACTATAAAAGAGATGTGGGAAAATTATCTCAGCTTTGCAGCTATGGACTTCTAAACACCATCGCACCCAAGCACAGAGATCCCTTAAAAAATTCCTTTACCCCGGCCAATGGGGAGGTATTACACCTTACCATTCCTCCCAATATGCGCTGAAACAATCCGCCGGGTTTTGGGTTTTTTAAGGGATTTTTAATGGGTATTTTAATCCTGAATTAACATATTCTTTGTAACATTGCACCCACTTTCAACCAAGTAAATCCCTAAAACTCTTTTCATATGCAAACAATCAAATCCAGCTTGTGGATACTTGTTGCAACCTTGCTGATGGCGGGTTTCATTTCTTGCACCCCAGCTGTTTCGGAGGTTGGCCAGACAAGCATCGACAATCCCAAAAACATTATTATCCTGGTAAGCGATGGTATGGGTTTCAATCACCTGAGAGCCACCAACTATTTTCATCATGGACAAGATAAAGCTGAGCCATTTCAGCAACCCGACTGGGTGCATTTTGCCATGGCCACCTATTCTTCGGTAGTATCCGTAAGAGGTGGGGACACCGTATTCAGCACGGGCTACAACCCCAGGCTTGCCTGGTCGGACCATTCCTATGCCTGGAAAGACTACACTGATTCCGGGGCGGGTGCCACCAGTTTGTCTACGGGCAAAAAATCATACAACGGCTCCATCGGCATTGGCCTCCGGGGCGATACCCTGTGGCACATGAGCCAGTCTGCCAAAGCCCTGGGCAAAGCCATCGGAGTGGTTTCCAGTGTTCCGCTCAGCCATGCAACTCCTGCAGGATTTCTGGCGCACAACGAGCACCGAAACAACTATGCACAAATTGCGCGGTATATGCTTTTCAACACCCGTGCAGATGTGATCATGGCACCGGGCAACCCCGATTTCAATGATGATGCACAACCCCACCAAAGCGATGGACGCTATGTGGGTGGCCGCCAGCTTTGGGAAATGCTAAAAGTTAATGACAACCGAACTGTATTCGAATTGGAAGAAGGCATGTTCAGTGTAAAGGATGCAACAGGCAATGGCCAGCCCGACCCCTGGCACCTGGTGCAAACCCGCGATGAGTTCCTGCAGCTTTCTCAGGGAACTCCTCCTGCAAGAGTGCTGGGAGTACCCAAGGTACAATCCACCCTGCAGCAAGGCAGAACCAAAGTTGACGGGCATGAATTGCCTTTCAACACACCCTTCAACGAAAACATCCCCACACTTGTAGATCTTACCACAGCAGCATTGAATGTACTGAACCAAAACCCCAACGGATTTTTTGTTATGATTGAAGGGGGCGCAGTGGATTGGGCCAGCCACGACAACCATTCAGCACGAATGATTGAAGAACAAACCGATTTCAACAATGCTGTAAGAGCTGTAATTGAATGGGTAGAAACCTACAGCAGCTGGGAAGAGACCCTTGTAATTGTAACCAGCGATCATGAATGCGGATACCTTACCGGTCCGGGCGAACCCAACCCTGTTTTCCAGACCGTTGTAAACAATGGCAAAGGAAGCCTTCCCGGGATGCAGTGGAACTATGGCAGCCATACCAATCAACTGGTACCCCTCTATGCCAAAGGACCTGGTGCACAATATTTCAGGCTTATGGCCAGGGAAAACGATCCGGTATATGGCCCATTCATTCAGAATACCGATATTGCCAGCCTGGTATTTCTGATGTGGGGCAAACCCTGATGGTGTAACCCACGGATAAAACTTCCGCAAGAATCAAAAATCCCCCGTTAGCAAGCCTAACGGGGGATTTTTTTATCTGTCAAAACCTATTTATGGTCATCGTGATCATCTTCAATTTCGATCTCAAGAGCTACAAACGCCTCATTACCTGCTTTATCTGTAACAAAAACCAGGAAGTGGTACTCCCCATGTTTTGCATCCTCAGGAATAGTTATGTCCATATGGATATGCTTGTTGCGTCCGTATAACTCGCCTATGTATTCATAGCTCCAGGCATGACCATGATCATCGTGCTGACCCGATTTATGATCATGTCCTTCACCCCAGTGGATATCAATTTTAAATTGCTTCAGGCCCACATTGTCGGAAAACTCCGCATCAAAATGGATTATATCTCCAGGATGAAAATGTGCATGATCTGCAGGAGAGGATATCTCAATCACAGGTTTCTCGGTATCGGTTTCATCGCTGCTGCAGCTCCAGAAGAAAACACTGGCACTGAGCAAAGCCAGAAACATGAAAACGGTTTTGTTCATCATTGTAAATTGGGTTTTTAAAGATTGAATGGAACTTGCATTTTGTCCATGGGTGTTGTTGCTGATTGATCTTAATTCTCGCTTCATTGGTAAAAAATTTAAGTGAATAAAAAAGTATTAAAACAAACCCATTCGGATCTGCAGGGTTATATTCCTTCCGGGCTCCGGGAGCTCCAGTATCCTGTAGAAACTTAAGTGATTCTGGTAGCGTTTGTCCATTAGATTGTTTACCATGACAAGGGCTTCCAGGGGTCTTTGGAAGAAGCTCCGTTTAAACTGCACACCGGCATTCAGCAGTAAATAGCCCTGGGTAGGGGGTTCGTTGCGGGCTACCTGGTGCTGAGCACCCACAGCTCGCAGGGAGCTTTTCAACACCAGTGAATTGACAAGTCGGTGGAGGTTACCGAAGTCGTAGTTCAATTCTGTCAGCAAAGCAGCTGGAGGTGTGTTGGGCAATGGATAATGTTCATCCAGGTTTCTGGCCCATACCCATTCGGCGCCCAGGCTGGCGTGCAAGGCATGGGTAATATGCCAGTCGGCATACAACTCTCCGCCCAGGTGTAGGGCAGGTGCCTGCTCAAAACGCCAGATCTGACCCGCACCGGGTAAAGATGAAAATACCCCGCTGGGATTCAGGAAAAGAAAGTTGGGAAAATAATTAACAAAAGGGCTCACATTGAAGTAAAACTCCTTAACCGACCATGTAAAACCCGCATCCAGCTGCCATGCCCGCTCAGGAACCAGGGCGGTATCTCCTTGTTCATGACGAAAGCTTCCATGGTGTATGCCATTGGCTGAAAGCTCAATGGGGTTTGGGTTTCGAAAGCTTCGGCCCACATTGAAGGTAACATTGAAGTCTTTTTGCGGCATCCACGACAACCCGGTACTGAATGCCAGGTTGGCGTAGTGGCGATTCAGGTCTGCGGCACGTTCCCGATAGTGCGAAATGGTCTGATTATCGAGCCATACGGGTTCCTGAAATCCCTCCACTACAAGGGAAGCAAAATCTACCCGTACTCCGCCATTGATCCGGAACCGATCGGAAACAGCATAACGGCTGATACCAAAAACACCCCAATCGGCCGATCGGTAATCGGGCAGCAGGAAATTGTATCCCCCGCGAATATTCTGCTGTGCAACTGCAGCCATACCTACCACAAAGCTCTGCTTTGCAGAGGGTTTATGATGGTACCGTATGCCTGCCGAGAAGGTATGAAGTATCAGCTCCAACTCAGTAAATCCTTCGGGAAGAGGGCCCAGGCCGTGCACATGGGGTGGGTTGAGCTCCTGCCTGTGATTGTTTTGATATCCCAGATCCACCTCAAGATGATGAGCCCCCAGAAGCAGAATACTATTCCAGGTAGCCATCAGGTGATTTACTTCCTGGCGCGGATAGTCCGTTTTGCGTGGATTGCCGGGTTGCTGCAATGAACCGGGATTGGGAATTCCGTGTGAGGCAGGAAAAAACCCTGCCAACTGCTTAAAATTGCTTACCGACAAGCTGCTGATACCCCACCCTCTGCGGATCCCTGTATGTACAGAAAAACCCCTGTCGGTGCCTGAGGTATTTTTCAACCTTTGCTGCGGGATGGGAATACGCCAGGTATTGTATACAAACTCATCTGCCGGCACCCTGTAATCGGCATAATCCTTAAAACTCATCCTCATGCGCAGAAACCTTCCCTGGCGATGGGTGGCCAACATTGCAGAACCTCCTAGCAAATCGTTGTTGCTATGGGCCACCCCGATTACTTCACCAGAAGTTGAATTTTCCTGCGGAATTACCGGTGGTCTGATATTCAAGGCACCCCCTATGGCATCGGAGCCATACAACAATGCTGCCGGCCCTTTGGTGATCTCAACCCGCTCTACGGCATAAGGGTCTACCTCCAGTCCATGGTCAGCTCCCCATTGCTGCCCCTGCTGTTTGATGTTATTCTGTGCCACCACCAGGCGGTTAAAACCTAAACCCCGGATCATGGGTTTGGAAATTCCGGTACCAATATCCATAGAATGGATACCTGGCAACCGCTGCAAGCTCTGAGCAAGTGTGGTTGTGGAGGCTCCTCTTAAAAAATCGCTCCCGGCAATGGTTACACTTACGGATTGCTCAGGCTGTATCATCCCGGTGCGGCTTTCTCTTACAATCACTTCATCAAGCTCAATGTGTGTGGCCTCCAGCCAGAAAACCACTTCATCTGTATTGTGGCTAAGTTCAACTCTCTTCCACTGCGACCGGAAACCCATGTAGCTTACCTGAAGTGTGTAAACCCCCTCGCGAAGAGCGGTAAAAACAAAACGGCCCTCCTGATCGGTCAGGGTACCGGTATTGCGCTCGAGTAATACAACTGCTGCACCCGCAAGAGGCTCCCCACCCTGCAACACATAAACGATACCCTTCAGCTGCTTATCCCCCCAATACAAATCGGGCGAAACACTCCATGCGTATAGTGTGCTGGTGAGAATTATTACGAAAAACAATCCTCGCATCTGGGTCATAAAGGTTTTGCAGTTTGCTCTGGGTATGATCATGGCGATATAAACACAACAATATTGCAATTGTTTTGCGTTTGCAACATTATTGCAAATATAATCAATTTCCCATTTTCCCACAACCCTATAGACCGCCACGGCAAAAAAACCGGGGTTGCCTCAAAACAATTGAGACAACCCCGGCAAGAGTTAAAATCGATTAACCAGCTACCTTACATCAGTTTTTGATGATTTCGTAGGTGGGAACTTCAGTATACAGATTAAGTATGATGGTATAATTGCCAGCTTCGGTCAATTCGATATCCTTTCCGTCCTGCACCAGTGTACCATCATCGGGGTCATTGGCTCCATAATTGATGGCCCAACCTCCATTGGCGCGCCATTTAAACTTATCGCCAGCAACAAAATCGCGGGTAACAGTAAACACTTTATTGTCGTTATCCCAGGTAAGAGGCTCATCAGCGGCCCAGTTGTTGAAGGTACCTATGAGAGCAAAATTGCGTGCTTCGGTTGACCAGGTGAGCTCATCAGTGTTTACAGTCATGTACCATGTACCCACAGCCGTAACAGAAAGGTTTCCGGCACCTGGGTCAGTGTCGAGCAATCCTGGGCCTGCAAATCCGTAGTTGGTATTATCCCAGTTGGGAGCAGAAGTAAACTTAAACTCAAGGCTGGTGGTACCCTCGGGGAAATGCACATATCCATTGTAGATATTGTTGTCGGTGGGAGAGAACACATTGGGAGCGGTAGCTGGCGACCATCCCTGGTAGGCTCCGGGCACCCAAAGCATAGCTGTTTCGATTACACTGGCTTCGAAGGGAGTAAGAGCTACGGCACGGGGCGCAGAGGTGAGTTTGGTGCCATTGGCCTCAACCCTGATAAAAGAATGTACCATAAAATGGAACTCCGCTTCCTCTCCCGTTTCAAATCCTGCATTTACAAGGCGCGCGTTGAGCGCATTCTGGGTAAGGCTGAATGTAAGGAGGTCGGTTTCGGTGAGTACAAAAATTTGTGAGCCACCGGCCGGCTTAAACTCAAGGCGATAGGTGATATCAGGCAAATTATCAAGGGCATAGCTTGCTGAAGACCATTGAAATGTTATCAGTTCGCTGGCGGTTTCCTCACTCAGCACGATGGTACCAGGATCAGCAAGAACCGGAGCCACACTCTGGGACAAATCCAGGGTAACTTTCTCTTCTTCTTTTTCGCAGGCGGTCCAGACAACCAAAATGGCCAGAGCTGCGATTACAAAAAATATTTTCTTCATTTATTTGATTTTTAAGTTCATCAATATATACTTTTCAAACACCTTTAACAGCAAGGGGTTATCAATCATAGCCCAGGTTTTGCTCAAGGTTGGGATTTGCCGTAATATCGGTGAAAGGCAGCGGGAAAAGATTATTCCTTACATTGGTAGGAATACCGGCAGCCACATTGCCTTTGAATGGCCACACATAATCGTTGGGGCCTGCAAATCGGTTGAAGCGGATCAGGTCGGTACGACGGTGAGCTTCCCAGTACAATTCTCTTCCACGTTCATCCAGGATAAAGTCGAGGGTGAGGTCTGCAGAGGTAATGTTGCCGGTGTTGTCGCCCAGGGCACGCTCGCGCAACCTGTTCACATAATTCACAGCAGTGGCCACATCTCCGCCACCGCCCCTAACATGGGCTTCAGCATAGGTGAGCAACACATCAGCCAGACGGAATACAGGGAAATCGGTATCGGCAAATTCAAGGTTGCTGCCGGCACTGCCATCACGACGCAGGTTGGTAAACTTAACTACAGCATAACCATCGGTAAAGATTGTGCGGTCGAGGATTTCGATGTTGTGCCCTTCGGAAAAGAACATGGCACGAGAGTCGTTGGAGTTATAATCGAACAGATTAACAATGTTTTTGGTAGTACGGTGGCCACCCCATTTGCCAGAGGTACCATAGTCCAGTGAATTCATATCGCCTCCAATGGCTGCGCTGATGATAAAGGTAGTTCCACCATAGGTGCGGGTATGCATACCATCATAGCGCACAGCAAAAATGATCTCCTTCATGCCGGGGTTTTGAATGGGATTGTTGTCGGCATTGAACAGATGAGCGTAGTTGGGCTCCAGATTATAACCGGCTGCAATAACCTTTTCGGCATATTCCAGTGCATCGGCCCAGCGAGGTGTGCCGGTATAAACCTCAGCATTGAGATAGATTTTGGCAAGCAGGGTCCAGGCAGCACCACGGTCAGCTCTTCCATATTCATTGGCCATTGGGGCCACCAGGTCGTCGATGATATCTTTCAGTTCACTTTCCACAAATAGGAAAAGGTCGGCCCTTTTAATCTGCTCGGGAAGAAAGGCTCCTACCGGGTTTGCATCAGTAACGAAAGGAATATTGCCAAACAAATCCATGGCATGCCACATACTCAGGGCACGCAGGAAACGTGCTTCGGCGCGGTAAATCTGGATTTTGGCACGCAAATCAGCACCTACTCCACGATCATTAAGGCGGGCATTGGTGGTCTGACGCAAATACTCATTGGCCAGAGAAATCTGGTAGAAAATACGGTTGTACATTGCTGTAACAAACTCATTACTGGGCGACCACTGCTGAAACATCATTTCGGGCAGTGAGGGGTCGTTCCAGGCCACTACAGCTTCATCAGTAGTGAGTACCTGATGCACCCACAACTGGCGGATATACTGGCTAAAGCCTTCATCAATACCAGAAATATCTGGTTGGCCGGCAGGGCCTTGCTGGCCGGAAATGGCCAGTCCGGCATACAGTTTGGCCAGTACCTGGCGGTAGGCCTCAGGGTTATCGAAAACAGTGGCCGAGGTAATTTCGCTATCGTCGATCGGTACCACGTCTAAGTCTTTCAAACAGGCTGTAAACAGAAGCGCCGCTCCCAGTATTACAGGTAGTATATGAAACAGTCTTTTCATCATTTTATTTTTTTAGATTGTAAGGCCGGATGCCTGTTGGCTGACAGGCATGAAAATCCGCATGATGAATTTTCTTCCGAATTTTTTAAACGAACCATGCTCGTTCAGGAAATCTTTTAGAGATTAAAACTGCATATTTAACCCCAATACAAAATTCCTCGGACGTGGATAAAAATTGTTATCGATACCCGATGCAATTTCCGGATCCAGCCCTTTATAATTGGTAATTACAAATGCATTCTGTACAGTAAATGAAACCGTCAGGTTGGAGCGGTTATTAATCAGATTGCGGAAATTGTAGGCCAGGGTCATGTTATCCATCTTAAAGAAGGAAGCATCCTGAATGTAATAATCTGACCAATAGTGTGGGTTGTTAAAATTGGCAACACCCACATCGGCTGCAGTATTGCTCAGGTAAGGTCCTTCGGAGCGGTACAGGCGGCTGAAGTTTCCGTTCATGGAGCTTACGTTGTTGTACATGTAGTTGCCCAGATTGGCGCGGCCAGCAAAGGAAAACTCCCAGTTTTTATACTCAACTCCTGAATTAATACCCATAAAATAGGTTGCAGTAGGCCTTTTGAAGTGATATTTATCTTCATCGGTAATCTGTCCATCACCATTTCTGTCAACAAAGAGTCCTTCGATGGGATTGCCATTCTCATCATAAACCTGCTGAAACACAAAAAATGTATTTGGAGCAAAGCCGGTGCTGTGGATCTGAATGTTGCTACCCACACCTCCGTCAATACCTCCCACAAATACGCCCAGGTAATTCTCATCAACGGCCTGTGTAAGTTTAGTGATTTTGGTATCGTTGTAAGTTGCGTTAAAGCCCAGACGCCACACCAGGTCATTGGTAACCACAGGACGGGTATTGATGGTAAACTCTACCCCTTTATTTTCCAGGTTTCCGATATTGGTAAGGATTGCATTGGTGAGATTGGTACCAGCGGGTATGGAAATAAAGTTGAGAAGATCACGGGTTTCGCGTAAATAAAAATCAAGCGAACCGGTAAAGCGATCCTGTGCAAAACCATAATCAAGCCCAATATTAAAGGTGGTGGTCTCCTCCCATTTCAGGTTGGCATCGTACCCTTCCGGACGCAGGGTCTGGATTCTTTCATCACCAAAGAAGTAGTAAGCCCCTTCGCGACCCAGGGTATAACGTGCAAGGGCAGGATAATCGCCAGCATTGAGCTCTTGCTGACCGGTAATACCATAACCGGCACGCAGTTTAAGCTCAGAGATCAGATTGGAGTTACGCAGAAAGTCTTCCTGGTCTATGCGCCATGCAAAAGCTGCTGAAGGGAACAAACCCCACTGGTTGCCTTTGGCAAAGCGAGAGCTACCATCGTTACGAAGAGTAAAGGTAAGCAGGTAACGGTCCATCAGGCTGTAATTGATCCTTCCATAGAAAGAAATCAGGTAGTTCTCTGTTTTGAACCTTCTGTCTTCGTGAACTACTAAACTGTCGGAGCTATGATTGTTGCGGAAGGCCAGGTTGTTGGGAATACTGGTTTCAAAGGCATAGTTGGATTGCCAGAAATGTTGCCATGAATAGCCACCCATTACTTCGATGCGGCTGTCGATGGAGGGGAGTTCCCTGGTGTAGGTCATATAATACTCAAGCAGTTCGTTTCTCTTTTCCTGCTCATATTCCCTGATCACACCACCGCGCAGATAACTCCAGGCAGCAAAGTCAGGTACATTAATCTCACCCTTACTTTGCGAGTAGTCCATACCCAGGTTAAGCGTGGCACGCAAGCCAGGTACAATGGGGTTGGAGTATTCAATCTGGGTATTTCCCAATATCCGGTTCACGGTAGAATTATCATCGGTAAGTTCCAGACGGGCTACAGGGTTGTGGGTAGCTGTTCCTTTGGGCAATCCGGTTTGGTTGTCGGCCCAAACAAAGTACCCACCAAACTGATCGCTATCGGTTCTTACAGGCTGGGTGGGATCGAACTGCACTGCATTGTTGATGGCCACCTGTGGGGCAAACTGGTTTCGTACATTGATACCACGGGCGTTTATATTCACTTTCAGATCCTCATTGAAGAAAGTGGGGCTTAAACCCATAGAAAGATTGGTACGGGTCATGTTATCGGTTTTCAGCACACCATCGTTGGAGCCGTATCCCAGAGAAAATCTGTAGGGAACATTCATATAGGCTCCGGTAGCTGTAACGTTATGGTCGTGCCCGATGGCATCCTGGTAAATCTCATCCTGCCAGTTGGTAGAAGCATTGCCCATCAAACCCAAAATATTGGGCCGGTCGGCAAAGCGTTCGTTCATAAACCCTCTAAACTCATCGGCACTGAGTACATCTACCGTACGGGTATTGCGCGACAGGCTGAAAGTACCAGTATAGCTGATTCTGGGTGTTTCTCCTGAGCGTCCTCTTTTGGTGGTGATCAGGATTACCCCGTTGGAGGCTCTTGAACCATAAATGGCGGTAGCAGAAGCGTCCTTAAGAACGGTAAAGGTTTCGATATCGTTGGGGTTGATCATGCTCAATGCACTGCGCATCCCTGATATACCCCTGTTGTCAACCGGAATACCGTCTATCACAATCAAAGGATCGTTAAGGGCAGAAAGTGACGAACCTCCACGAATTCTGATTACCTCTCCAGAACCGGGAGCACCTCCACCGGTGGTGATTTGAACACCGGCCATCTTACCCATTAATAATTCTCCGGGCGAGGTAATACTACCCCGGTTGAAATCGCGTGATCCAACCACAGCAATAGAACCTGTAGCATCTTCTCTGCGCTGAACACCGTAACCGATCACCACAAACTCCTGCAACATGGTAATGTCGGCAAAAAGCTCGAAGTTTAAGGTAAGCGACTGACCTGCAGCAACCGTAATTTCACGTGTGCTTTGGTCGTAACCTACAAAGCTTGCAATCAAGGTATAAGTACCTGGTTGAAGGGTAAACTCATACCGGCCGTCCATGTTGGTAACGGCACCTGTGGTAGTTCCGGCCACAAGCACACTGGCACCCGGCAGGGTCTCACCCGTAGCCCTGTCGGTAATCATACCGCTGATTCGTGCTGGCTGCGCCATGGCTGTCATGCTGCACGCCATAATCAGCATCGTTAGTAATCTGGCAATTTTTCTCACCATTTTGTTTTGTTTTAAGTTAGTAATTAGTTTAGTCTTTACCGGGAAACAAGATTGTGGTTTTGTATTGTACTATTCTTCTGGAGAATCCTTATATAGCGTGAATACGCTTTATAAAGAAACACCAAAAATGGAAACATTGCAAACCTATCAATTTCACTTTGAGCTCCCCAGCTTGATTATTTAAAGGTTTGTCCCCTTTTAGGATTTTTGCACAAACAAGTTTTTTAACTAATTGTTTGTCGAACGTTAATTTTATATCAATTCTGCCGAAGGCAAATGTATAACAAAAAAAAATCATTTACCTAATTTCCTTCCTTGGTAATCAATATTTTGACCTCTTTTTTTCATGCAAACGTTACCGCAATCGTTTGCGGTATGCTTTGCGGATCCGTTTGCGAATTCGATTGCGCCAAAAAAACCTATTCAACTGTATTATAACTATTTGCCATATGAAAATCCCCTGCATTTCCCCCCCCCACTTGATTCTCTGGCATTAAAAATGAATCTCCCCTGTAAATAAGGTATTTTTCGTATTTTTATACCCTGTTGGATACATTGCCTTGTTTGCCCGATACTGCATTTTCCGGCCCATTAAAAACCAAAACCGGAAAAGTAATGTATGATACCCGGCAAAGAATCTACAAACCTGCCCACAAGTGCCACAACAGTGCAAAACGCACTGCAGGGTGGGGCTATTAACAATAACCAAAGAAACCTCAAAATCTGATGAAGCCACATCTCACCTCCATTAACGATATTGCCAAAGCTCTGGGCGTTTCAGCTTCAACGGTGTCAAGAGCACTTAAGGATCACCCGGATATCAGTGAAGCCACCCGAAACCGGATAAAAGCGTTTGCCGAAAAGGTCAATTACAGGCCCAATGCACTGGCCTTAAGCCTCAAGAAGCAGGTTTCCAGCACCATTGGTATTGTAATTCCCGAAATCGTGCATCACTTCTTCTCTTCCATTATCAGTGGTATCGAAGATATAGCCTACAGTAAAGGCTACAGGGTGATGATCTGCCAGAGCAACGAAGACTCCGGGCGCGAGCAAATGAACGTACAGGCGCTGCTCGACCACAGGGTAGATGGTTTACTGGTTTGTATCAGTAAAAGCACAACCGACTTTAGTCACTTTAAAACCGTATTTAAAAGCCAGGTGCCTATGGTATTTCTGGACAGGGTATGCAAAGAAATTGAAACCGATCGGGTTATCACCGACGATTTCAATGGGGCCCGGCTTATCACCTCACACCTTATCGAAATGGGCTGCCGACGGATTTTGCACCTGGGTACCCTCCCGCAACTGCTCATTGGCCAGGACAGACAGCAAGGATACCTGCAAGCTTTGCGCGACAACCAAATCGCCCCGGACCCTGAGCTTGTCATCAAATGCGATACTCCTTCGGATGTAGAAACCCACAAAGCGCAAATCCTTGCCCTGGCACCTCGTATCGATGCGGTTTTTGCCGTAAATGACTTTACCGCCATTGCTGCAATGAATCTATTGAAAAACCACGGCTTCGAAATCCCCAGGCAAATTGCAGTGGCAGGATTTGGCGACGACCCCATTGCTTCCATTGTAGAACCTCCTCTTACCACTGTAGAACAACAAGGTTATCAAATGGGCCAGGAAGCCATGAACCTTCTGCTGGAAAGACTTAGCGAACCTGACAAACCACGCAAGGCTGAGGTAAAAGTGTTTCAGGTTGAACTCAAAAGACGAAAATCTTCAGATAAATCCTAAATATTTTGCGGATTAATTGTGTAACTTTATCCTTTGCTCCTGGCAAAGGATTTAAAAAAATTCGTTTTCAGCACTCTAATCCCCATACCCATGATGAGCAGGTCTGGTTTTTCCTTTTGGTTTCTGGCATTGGCAATATTGCCCTTTATGGGCTTAGCCCAACCCCACAATCCGACTCCACCCATGAGCTGGAGATTACAGGAAATAAATCAGGACATTCCTCTTTTGCAGCTTGACACCGGGATATCTGAGCTTATCCAGGCATGGGAGGCCCGCATGGAACACGCCCCCATGCTGCAGGGCTTCTCCGTTGAAGCCTCACATGAATTTGCCCGCAATGCAAAGCGCCTGCCTCTCCCCGATGGTTCGGCAACCTGGAGAATGGAAGTGGCCTCCGAAGGTGCCCATAAGCTTGGATTGGTTCTCTCTTCCTTTGAACCTGAGGAAGGCGACACCTTATATATTTATGTGCCTGACAGATCGCATCTTCTTACTTACACCCAGAAGGATGCGAGAAACCACGGTTTATTATCGGCTACACCCCTCCCATCCCACAGATTGATAATCGAATATAAAAGTTCAAACCCTACCCCTCCTCAATTGGTTATCGACGAATTGATTTACCTGCTTTCTGAAGATGTACTGGAGAAAACAGGATTAAAAAACTCAGGCAGTTGCAATGTTAACATCAATTGCCCTGAAGGAGCCATGTGGCAAAAGCAAAAAAGAGGAGTTGTAAGAATATTGTTGCGTTCAGGATCAACCTGGTTCAATTGCAGTGGCTCACTGGTAAACAATACCCTGGAAGATGGCACTCCTTATCTGCTTACCGCCGACCATTGCGGAGCAAGTGCCTCGGCAGCGGATCTGCTGGTATGGCAGTTTTATTTCAACAATGAGTTTGAGACCTGTGTATCATCAGGCGTTTTGCCCAACAACATGATGCTTACCGGCAGCACCCTGGTGGCCAAAGGTCCGCTGCAAGGGGGAACTGACTTTAAACTACTGCTACTGCAGGATGAAATACCTCTGGACTGGAACCCTTACTTCAACGGCTGGAGCAGGTTTCCTATGGCTGGCGAAAACGGTGCAGGAATACATCACCCCTCGGGCGACGCAAAAAAAATATCCACCTATACCCAAGCCCCAACAACTGCTACCTTTACCGGAGGAATGTCAGGTTCTTTCTGGCGTCTTACCTGGGCTCAAACCGAGAGTGGCCATGGAGTTACTGAAGGCGGATCATCCGGCTCACCTTTGTTTGACTCCGACGGACTGATTATTGGAACCCTTACAGGGGGGAGCGCCAGCTGTACCAACACCCATTTGCCCGATTTCTACGGGAAATTTGACCGACACTGGCAAGCCAACGGGCAACTGGCTGAGCGACAACTACAACCCTGGCTGGACCCAAACAACCAAAGCCCTCTGCGTCTGTACGGATACGACCCCAACGCCATTACAAATTTCGTGATCGCGTGGGTTGAACCAGCTTCTTCAGGTACAGTTTCCGGGGCAGGATATTTTGCCGAAAATGAACCGGTTCAATTATCAGCCATACCCAACGAAGGGTTTAAATTTGTAAACTGGACCGATACCCTGGGCAACCCTCTGTCGGAAGAATTAACCTATACTTTCGTAATGCCCGATGAGGAAATTACCCTAAGAGCCAATTTTGCGGAGATACAACCCCATGTTAACGAGCAGGATACATTGAGATCGGTAATGCTTATTCCTAACCCCGCACAGGAACAGGAACAGGTACAGCTTCGCCTGGTCAATTTTCAGGGTACGGCGCAGGTGGTTTTATTTAACAGCCTTGGACAACGCATGAGATCCTGGAATATTCAAACCGACCTCACTTCTGAAGCATTCCCCCTCCACCTGGCGGGTTTACCCAACGGGATTTATTTTTTGCATATTGTTCAGGAGAATAACTTCATGTTAAGAAAATTGATTATTGGCAGGTAATCATCTGTTTAGAATCCTGCCAGGACACAAAAGGCACGAAAAACACCACACAACACAAAGCTTTGGAAATGCCAGCAGCGCACAAAAAAGGTGGCTGTCTCGTTTTTTTTTCATTACTTTGGATGATTTTTTCGAGCAAAAAATCAACAGAGGACAAGCAAAAAACAATGCTTAAATGTAATTTTTCGCAGTTTTAATTCAAAATGATAGGAATATGTCGATTAAGCAAAAGACATTAGATCTGAAAAAACGGATGCAGGGAGCCTTGCTGGGAGGTGGCCAGAAAGCCATCGAGAAACAGCAGTCTATGGGTAAGATGACCGCAAGGGAACGCATTATTGCCCTTCTGGACCCCAACTCTTTCCACGAATACGACCTTTTTGTGGAACATGCAGCCCGGGATTTTGACATGGATAAGAAGAGCCTTCCCGGCGACGGGGTTATTACCGGAACGGGCACCATAAGCGGATTTCCTGTTTGTATCTACGCACAGGACTTTACAGTTGCCGGCGGCTCACTGGGTATAATGCACGCCAAAAAGATTGCCAAAATCATGGATCATGCCATGAATCTGAAGATCCCCATCATTGGTATCAACGACTCTGGTGGAGCTCGTATCCAGGAGGGTGTAAACTCACTGGCTGGTTATGGTGAGATCTTTTACCGAAATACCCAGGCTTCGGGTGTTATTCCGCAGATCTCAGTGATCCTGGGCCCCTGTGCCGGTGGTGCTGTGTATTCGCCTGCTCTTACCGACTTTGTTTTTGTGGTAGACAACATTTCCAAGATGTTCATCACAGGGCCCGAAGTTATTAAATCGGTACTGGGAGAAGAAATCACCATGGAAGAGCTGGGTGGTGCCAGGGTTCACTCCGAAATAACCGGAAACGCACACTTCTTTGCCCAAAGCGAGCAGGAATGTCTCCAGCAGATCAAACAACTGGTATCCTATATCCCCTGGAATAATACCAAAAAGGCAGATCCATTCCCCAAAAAAGCGCCCAAAAGCCGCCAGTATAAAATCGACAATATCATGCCGGTCGACCCGCGCGAGCCTTACGATGTGCGCGACGTAATCCGTGCTATCTCCGACGACAGCGAATTCTTTGAGGTGCAGGAACTTTTTGCCGCCAACATGGTAATTGGTTTTGGCCGGATCAATGGCGATACAGTGGGTTTTGTTGCCAACCAACCCCTGGTGCTTGCCGGTGTACTGGATGTGGATTCTTCCGATAAAGCGGCACGTTTTATCCGTTTCTGCAATGCATTCAACATCCCGCTGGTAACACTGGTAGACCTGCCCGGCTATCTGCCCGGAATCGACCAGGAGCACGCCGGAGTGATTCGTCATGGTGCCAAAATCCTTTACTCCTATTCAGAAGCTACCGTACCCAAAATTACCATCATATTGCGTAAAGCTTATGGAGGAGGTTACATTGCCATGTGCTCCCGCCACCTGAGAGCCGATTTCGTATTTGCTTGGCCCACAGCAGAAATTGCCGTTATGGGACCCGAAGGGGCTGCCAACATTATCTTCCGTAATGAGATCAAATCGGCAGAAGACCCCGAAAAGATGCGCCAGGAGAAGGTGGAAGAGTACAAGCGTAAGTTTGCCAACCCCTATGTGGCTGCAGCCCACGGGTATATTGATGCGGTAATCGAGCCCTCTGAAACCCGCCGATTTGTGGTACACGCCCTGGAAGTTTCTGCACAAAAGTCGGAACTCACACCGCACAAAAAGCATGGTATACCTCCATTCTGATAACCTTCTATGAGGCTGTCTGAAAACTTCAATGCAATGTTAATCCGAAAAAAGTATACCTATGGATATTGAAAAAAAAGCGGACGAAACCCGGGAAGATATGTTTGTGGAGTTGTCGCTGGAGGAGGGGGTTTTTAAAACCACCACCAACAAAATGTACCGGCAACGCAAACCATGGGAACCCATTAACCCGGCAATACTAAGATCCTTTATGCCGGGAAATATACCTGAGATCTTCGTCAAGCCTGGCGATAAGGTTAAGGAAGGAGACAAACTCCTGATCCTTGAGGCCATGAAAATGAAAAATGTGATCATTGCCCCCTTTGATGGAGCTGTTAAAGCTATCAACGTGAAGCTGGGCGATACCGTTCCGAAGAATTTCGCACTTCTGGAGCTGGAATAAACCATCTTTTTGCTATAATCATGTTTCAGCCAAAATATTTGCCCATGCAGTATTTTGGCTGAAACTTTTTCTGGAACGCTATGCTTAAAATTGTTTTTGCCACCCACAACCCTCACAAACTTTATGAGGTAAAGGCCATGCTACCTGCCAGTGTTGAGTTGCTGGGCCTTCATGATCTCAATTTCACGGAAGAGGTTCCTGAAACCCAGCCTACCCTGGAAGGAAATGCTTTGCAGAAAGCTCGCTATGTGCATGAGCGCCTGGGCTGCAATTGCTTTGCTGATGATACCGGGCTGGAGGTGGAAGCCCTGGATGGAGCCCCGGGGGTGATTTCCGCCCGCTATGCGGGTGATCATAAAAACAGTGAAGACAACATCGACAAACTATTGTTGCAACTGGAAGGCAAAGCCTCCCGAAGGGCACGTTTCAGAACCGTCATCGCACTGATCATCCAGGGGGAGGAGATGCTCTTTGAAGGAATTGTGGAAGGAGAGATCATCCGGGAAAGAAGGGGAGCAGAGGGTTTTGGCTACGATCCGGTTTTCGTTCCTCAGGGTCATTCACAAACCTTCGCCCAGATGCCACTCGAACTGAAAAACACCTTAAGCCACCGCTTCCGTGCAGTGAAAATGCTGGCCGAATATCTTATGTCGGTAAACTACATGTAGCCAGCAATTATTGGGCTGCCAGGGTTTCTTCAATTACATCGGTAAAAAGCTGTTGCAGACTGATCCCCACATGGGCAGCCTGCTGTGGTACGATGCTTCGCTCCGACATACCCGGGGTAATGTTGGCTTCCAGGAAAAACAATTCGCTTTTGCTGTAGATGTAGTCGAGCCTGCAAATCCCTCTGAGTTCAAACTTTTTGTACAGAAATGCAGTGGTTTGCTGCACTCTGTGGGTTACCTCATCGGGTACCCGTGCCGGTGTAATCTCATCGGCTGCTCCCTGCGTATACTTGGCCTGATAGTCGAAAAAACGTGCCTCGGTTTTGCTCACAATTTCGGTAACAGGCAGCACCTGCACTTCACCTTTTTTCATATAAGCACCACAGGTAAGTTCAATTCCTTCGATATACTCTTCGATAAGAGCTTCGTTGTCGTGTTGCAGACACAGATCAATGGCAGGCAAAAGCTCATCTGGGTTCTTTACGAAAGAGGTACCCAGGCTGGATCCCCCCTTATTGGGCTTTACAAAAACGGGCAGATCAACGTGCTGCATTACTTCTGCCGGGGTAGCGGGTTTCTGATCACGGGTCAGTTTCACCGATCGGGCCACCTTTATGCCCCAATGGCCGGCCAGACTGTTGCAGAAGTGCTTGTTGAAAGTAAGGGAGCACTGCAACAACCCTGAAGTGGTGTAAGGAATCCCCAGAAGATCCAGATAGCCCTGCAACTTCCCATCTTCACCCGGAGTACCATGAATGGTAATAAGGGCACAATCAAACAACACCTTCTCCCCTTGGTGCTGCACTGAGAAATCGTTTTTATCAACAGGGTGCTCCACTCCCTGATCGTCGATGAACAACCATTTCTTGTTGCTGATCACAATCAGGTAAACCCTGAACTTTTCTTTATCAAGATTTTGTGCAATAATTCTGGCAGAATTGACCGAAATTACATACTCTCCGGAGTCGCCTCCTGCAACAAGCGCTATATTCTTCATAGATTCAGAAAATAATTGCACAAAGTTAACAGACTTGCCCATTCCATCGCAATACACGGAATGAAAAAGAGTTTCCATACTACCCATATTACACAACATGCTCAAATCGCGAAAATAATCGTCAATTAATTATTAATTTTGAGGCTGAAAAAAATCACCACTCATGAGTATACTTTCCTTTCTGAAAAGCAAAACCTTTCGATATCATGTTTTATACGCCATAGCAGCGGTTATCGTATTGCTGTGGTTGTCGCTCAAGGTTCTTGACATATACACCATGCATGGCCGCACCATTGAAGTACCCAACCTTGATGGGCTACAGACCGAACAGGCAGAGCGGATGCTTCGGCGGGCCAATCTCAGGGCGGTTATCAATGATAGTATCTTCGATAGTCAGCGCGAAAAAGGAACCATCGCATCGCAAAATCCCGCACCTGGCATAGCTGTTAAGAAAAACAGGACCGTATATCTTACTACTGTAGCCATCTTACCCGAGATGGTTGCCATGCCCGATCTTACCGATCTTTCGTTGCGCCAGGCACTGGCCGTACTGGAGACCTACGGATTGAAACCCGGAAGACTGGAGTATGTGCCCAATATTGCCCTTAATGCGGTGCTGCAGCAGAAATTTAACCGGGCCACCATTGAGGCAGGCACCCTGGTAGAAAAAGGTACCGCCATTGATCTGGTACTTGGCGACGGAGCGGGCACTTCCGACAACCAGGTGCTGGTTCCCTTACTTATTGGCAAAACCCGTGAAGAAGCCATCCAGTTGCTCAACAGCTCATCGTTGAACCTGGGCCAGGAGATATTCCTCGACGACGATCAGGAAGACCTCAGGGTGTACCGTCAAAGCCCCAGCGTGCAGCAACGGCGCCTTAGGGTAAGCCCCGGAACTGCTGTGGACCTGTACTACAGATCTGCTGCTGCTTTCGATTTCGACACCTACCTGGCAGAAAACCTTTCGGTGACCACCCCCGACCTTACAGGAAAAACACCTGAAGAAGTTTTTAAAATACTTCAGGATAATTTCCTTGTACTCGACAAAGAGGTTTACGAATTCAATGTGCCGGCAAGCCAGGCAAGGGTTTTCAGACAAGACCCCGATGCCCTGGATCAGCCACAGGTAACCCGGGGTACTCGATTCAATATTTGGTACAGGAGAATTGAAGATTTCGACCGCCAGTAACCTCGCTTTTTTTAGCCTTAACATACAATAATCAGGGGCTAAAAGTGTTAGTATGGGTAAGTTGCTCAAACCCGAATCAGCCTGTTAAGCTGCTGCAATATCCCGGGCAAACAGCCCCTTTCAAACGCCAATGAAGAAACATCAGCTGAAGCCAAGACCATGATAAAACCTTTTTTCCTCCTTACAACACTAATCATCTTTTGTGTATTGCCAGCCAGCTCTCAGGAGATCCTTCAGTCGTTGGTTCAGAATCCGGAAAAATCCCAATCCAGCCACAAAAGCAGCCCCAAAGATGCTGTTTCCACCCCCCTTACCTTGCCTTTTCACGAAGACTTTTCTCACAAGGGGCCTTACCCTGATCATCGCCTCTGGGCCGATAGTTTCGTATTTGTAAATTCAAGTTTTGCCAGGTTTCCTGTTACCAATGGCACAGCTACTTTTGATGCACTCAACCAACGGGGAGCCATTTATGAGCAAGCTTCGGAGACCCCTTTTCAGTTTACCGCCGATTTTCTCACCTCGCAGCCCATACGGCTGGATTCGGTTTTCAGCCCCGCCCCTATGGCCCTGACCCCTGCCGACAGTATTATCCTTACGTTCTATTTCCAACCCCAGGGTATGGGAAGTGCTCCCCGCCAAAGAGATTCTCTTGCTCTGGAATTTCTGCATACCCCCGGATACTACATGCCTGACCCTGAAAACGAGGGTGAAGACCTGTGGGTGGAGGATCTTTGGATAAGGGTGTGGAGCACCACAGGCACTACACTGAATGAGTTTTACCAGGCCAACAATAACCAGTGGTTTAAAAGAATTGCTATTGCCGTTGAGGACGTGGAATATTTCAGACCCGATTTCCGGTTCCGGTTCCGCAATTATGCAAGCTTCCCCATTGCCAAAACCCCATCCAATTTCGCCGGAAACACAAGCATCTGGAATATCGACTACATTTCGCTCGATTTTGGAAGAAGCTCTGCAGATCCTTACTACTACGATATTGCTTTTGCGGCCCCGGCACAATCGATCCTGAGAAACTATCAGGCTATGCCATGGAAACAATACATCGCCAACCCACAGCAAAGCCTCAGGGTTCGCTTCGACAACACCATTACCAACCTCAACAATGTTACCCACAATTATTTCTATGGATATTTTATCCAGGATGAGACCGGAACCACCATCCGGAATTATGTGGGTAATTTCTGGAATATTGCCCCTTTTGCCACTTCTGGTTACCAGGACTATGCGCCCCACACCAACCCATTGGTGTTAGCCAACCCCTTTCCTGTGGCACCTGCCAAAGCCAGGCAATTTACCATCACACACTTCATAAGGGAGGGACAGACCGGCGATGACAACCGCCGCAACGACACCATCCGCTTCAGGCAGATCTTCGATAATTATTATGCCTATGATGATGGCACCCCCGAAAGTGGCTACGGTCTGGTTGGCAACCAGGCCCGGGGAGCAGTGCGTTTTATTCTCAACCAGCCCGACACCCTTACTGCTGTAAAGTTCTTCTTCAACCCTACCCTGGGCAACCAGAACCAGCGAAACTTTATCCTCACCATCTGGAAAGACCTTGACCCGGAAATCATCCTCTACGAATCTGCGGTGGTAAGTACAACCTTTCCTGAAGGGATCAACACATTTGCAGAATACCCCCTGGATTTCCCTTTGATTGTTTCCGACACCCTGTATGTTGGCTGGAGGCAAATCACCAACGATTTTCTTAATATTGGTTTTGATGCCAGTAACAATGCAGGCGCACATATCTTTTACAATACCTCTGGAGAGTGGTTGCCCACTATTTTCCAGGGGGCACTTATGATCCGCCCTGTTTTTGGGGAGGCTTTTTTCACCTCCACCCCTGCTCTCCAGCCTCAGCAATTCAGCATCTATCCCAATCCCGTGAGGGGAAATACGCTTCAGATTCAGCCGGACATCCACGAACAATACCCGGGTGCAAACCTGAGTGTTTTTGATGCTACAGGACGATTGCTGGGCACCTTTCCCCTGCAGGACCAGAATGATATCTCTGCATTGCCCAACGGTATGTATCTTATACGAATCAGCGATGCTGCCGGCAATTCGCTGCAAACCACGAAACTTATCATTGCCCGATAATAAACTTACCACATGACCCACCCCCAGGACGACAATTTCTTTGAAGACGACGAACTAAAAAACGAAGGAGAAGAACAGGAGTTATTTGAACATTTTCGCTTTGTTGCCGACAAAGGACAAGGGCTGCTGCGTATCGACAAATTCCTGATGGCCCGCATGGAATCTACCAGCCGCAACAAAATTCAAAGTGCAGCCAAGGCAGGTAACATCCTGGTGAACGACAAACCTGTTAAGGCCAATTATAAAGTAAAGCCTCAGGATGTAATCACCATCGTGCTGGCTTTTCCTCCACGCGAAATAGAACTGATACCCCAGGACATCCCCATAGACATCATGTATGAGGATGACGACCTGCTTATTGTTAACAAGGTGGCAGGAATGGTAGTACACCCGGGGTATGGCAACTATACCGACACACTGGTGAATGCATTGGTTTTCCATTTCAGGGATCTTCCCATGCAAAACAACGAACCTGTGAAGCCGGGGTTGGTGCATCGTATAGACAAAAACACATCGGGGATCCTGTTGATCGCTAAAACCGAGCTGGCTCAGACCAGACTGGCAAAGCTGTTTTTCGACCGAAGCATCGACAGGCTCTACCATGCCCTGGTATGGGGAGATATCAAGCAGGAAGAAGGAACCATTACCGGGCATATCGGGCGGAGCCTGAAGAACCGGCAGGTAATGGATGTTTTCCCCAATGGCGATTATGGCAAACCCGCCATTACACATTACCGTGTGCTGGAGCGCTTTGGCTATGTAACCCTTGTGGAGTGCAAGCTCGAAACAGGCCGAACACACCAGATTAGGGCCCACTTCAGGTACATTGGCCACCCCTTGTTCAATGACGAAACCTATGGAGGCGATCGCATCCTGAAGGGTACCACTTTTGCCAAATACAAGCAGTTTGTGCAAAATTGCTTCAAGGTTTGCCCTCGACATGCCTTACATGCCAAAACACTGGGTTTTGTGCACCCTACCACACACAAGCCCATGTTTTTCGACTCTGAGCTCGCTCCGGATATGCAACAGTTGATTGAAAAATGGAGGCACTACGCCCGGCATAAAGCCTTTGAAGAAACAGAAGGCCCTGCAGAAACTGATCCTTCTGCAGAGCCTATTGATTAATTATGCCCCAATTCCTTTAGATCTTCAGGCGCAATCCCATCAGGAAATGACGGCCCGCCTGGGGGAAATAACCATCATCGAGCGTTTGCACCAGGCCATCTACAGCACCTTTGTATACCCATGCATTGGTAATGTATTGCTCAGCCAGCAAATTGTAGATGCCAAAGGTCAGCTCCAGTTGCCGGAAAAGACCATTCTCCACCGACCACCCAAACAACAGGTCATTTACCAGGTAAGGATCCAGCATTCTGTTGGCATTGCTGGTATTATCAATGTACTGCTTGCCCACATACTTGGAAATCAGACTTACAGAGAAAGCAGGCAGAGGTCTGATTTCCAGTTTACTTGCAGCCACAACCGAGGGAGAGAAGGCGATATCTGTATTGGAATAGGTTTGCTGGTGAGTGGCTTCACCAAGCCAGTTGCCATCGGCATCGTACTCGTCAGAAAACTCAACAAACTCGCGGATCTTGTTTTGGCTGAGTGTAATATTGCCAGACCACCCGAGCAACCTGGAGAAACGATAAGCCCCTTCCAGCTCCACTCCTACCCTGTAGCTCCTGTCGATGTTGGTTCTGGAGAAACCTCCCACATCGTTGATCTGTCCGGTAAGTACCAACTGATCCTTATAGTCCATAAGATAGAGGTTGGCGGCAAGCAGGGTTTTTGCAGTATTCATTCGCCAGCCCAGTTCAACATTGCGAAGGGTTTCGTGGCGGGGTCTGCTATCAGGAGAAGACTCGGTAAAATCGCGTCGAACAGGCTCGCGATTGCTCATCCCGGCGAAAAGTGAAAGGGTTTGCCCCTCGTTCATTTGCCACATATAGCCGGTCTTGGGGTTCCAGAAATGAAAAACCGCTGTTTGGTCCACATTCACCACCTCATTGTTTACCATGGCCCTGCCCACAAAAGTGTAGTTGATATGGCGATACTGCTGGTCGAGGTAAAAAGACAATTGCGGGTTGAGCTCAAAGTTGAATTTCAGGAAAGAGTTAAAATCCTTCTTCTCAGCTCCATTATCGTAATACCTGTGATTTTTGTCAAAATCAGTTGCCAACCTGGCCCAGATGATCTTTCCGAAATGATCTCCTTCGTAGATATTGTATCCACCCCCCCACACAGCGTTTAATCCTTGCCGTCCGGAGTAGTCCAGTGCCCAGGTCAAACCGTAGAAATGGTTGTCGAGCCAACGTTGTCTTACAAGGTCTGTACGTGAGAAAACCTGGTTGTCGATCACCACATTGGGCAATCCGTAACGCGAGAACCGGTCGTTTTGCCGGTATTGCTCGTAGTAGCCTCTGCCGTAGGTATAATGCAAAGAGGTATTGGCTACCCAATTGAGCCCCAGCCGGTGCGTTACATGCAGCTGGTAATGATCCTGCTGGTAGTTATCGGTTTCATTCTCATAAAACCGCATATTGCCCTCTGTGTCAAAGTACATCCCTGAGGGGTTAAATGTTCTCTGACTTTCGAGCATTGAACCGGGCACTCCATTCCAGGCCTGGTAGGTGGTTTCCTTTCCGCTGAAGGTAATGGCCTGAACCACTGTATTTGCACCATAATATCCCCCTGAAAGGTAAAATGATTTCAGATCAGAGAAAGATCTGTCAATGTATCCATCGGAGCTTATCCTGGATAGCCTTCCATCAAATGCCCACCTCTGAGCCATCAGCCCAGTGCCAAAGTTGGCAGTATTGCGCAGAGTATTGAAAGAACCTCCACTGGTAACGATCTCTGCATACGGATCGGCATTGAGGCCGGTAGTAGACAAACTTATGGTTGCTCCAAAAGCGGCCGCACCGTGTGTACTGGTACCCACTCCTCGCTGTATCTGGATACTTTCGGTGGAGGAAGCAATGTCGGGCATATTGACCCACCAAACCCCATGCGACTCTGCATCATTAATGGGGACACCATTGAGGGTAACATTGATCCTTGAATTGTCGCTTCCTCTGATGTTCATCCAGGTATAACCAATGCCGGCACCGGCATCAGAACTGGTAATCAGGCTGGGGGTAAGAGACAAAAGGAAAGGGAGATCCTGCCCCAGATTGCGGGCTGCAATTTCGCTGGCCGACACATTGGTATGGGTTGAGGGAGTGCGGCTGTCGGCCCGGGTGGCCTGTACAATTACTTCCTGCGACATCAGCATCGATCGCTCCAGGCTGATAGCCAGGGGCTGATTTCCCTGAAGGCTCATATCAACCTCTACCGTTTGGGGTTCAAATCCCACAAAAGAAATCCGCAGGCTTACTAATGGGCCGGCAATATTGCCAAAACGGAAAGTTCCGTTGCTGGAGGTATGCACCCCCTGGAATGTTCCCTCCACCATTACACTGGCCCCGGGTAAGGGGCTACCATCGGCTGCATCTGTAACGACTCCGTGCAGCACGTTTTGTGCTGATACAGGCAACACAAAGCAAGCCCATACAAGCACGACAAAAAACTGTTTCATAAACATTTGTTAATTAATGGGTTTAACTAATAGAGGCTGTAGGGGTAGATAGCCTCCTTAAAGCTTATCCCGTTCCCTTCGCCGGCATTACCCGGAGCAGGTTCAATGGGTTTGATCTCAGCCCGTTACTTTTGGGCACCCCTAGCAAGAAAAAGCAATAGTCCGCCAAAAGAACTTACTACATTGCGGCTGTATTGCTGTGCAAAGGTAAATACTCCTGTGCAAAAAAGAAATATTTTCCTTTGTTTTTAACCTTTTCGGTGCAGTTTCACCGATTTGGCTATATTTGCCGCAGCTTGAAACTAATACTAACGCGATGAAGATCATTATAATCAATGGACCCAATCTGAACCTTCTGGGTACAAGACAAACCTCCATTTACGGCAATACCTTTTTTGAAGATTACCTCAAAGCATTACAAAAAGCTTATCCTGAAGTAAACCTGGAATATTACCACAGCAATGTAGAAGGAGAGCTCATCAACAAGTTGCACGAAACAGGCTTTACCTATCATGGTATTATTCTCAATGCAGGTGGGTATACCCACACATCCGTTGCCATTGCAGATGCCGTAATGGCTATCAATACACCGGTTGTTGAAGTACACGTATCCAATATTTATTCAAGAGAAAGCTTCAGGCACACCTCCATGATTGCACCTGCATGCATGGGTACTATTGCAGGGTTTGGGCTCGATGGATACAGGCTGGCACTTGAAAGCCTTATAAATGCAAAGAAAATTACCGGATAACAAGCTAATCAGAGACCCTCAACACAAACATTGAAGCGTTTCAGATACCTCGGAATGCTTTGGGTTTAAGTTGATCAAAACGTTTGATCCGCTTCAGGAAATAGGAAAACACTATGCTTCGGTGATATACCGGACTTCCGTTGGAGCGTGTCAGCTGCCTGCTTTGTTTCCTTTTTCCTGGCATGAGGAGGAAAAAAGCGAACAAAGCCTTGTACACTGCAAGAAAATCCTGGTTCTGCCCTTTAAGCAAAAATACCACAGCAGCTACCTGATCAAGGACCAATCGTTGCAGCAAAACAGGGTAAAACCGACGGGCGGGTAGATTTTTAGCAAGCAAAAGCAGGTTGTTGCGAAAGTTCAGAAACGTTTTACGGGGGTTGTTGCGTGGCAGAGTGCCTCCTCCCACATGGTATACCACAGAAGAGGGCTCACAAATTATTTTCTTTCCCATACGCCCGAGCCTCCAGCAAAGGTCGATCTCTTCCATGTGCGCAAAAAACACAGGATCCAATGCCCCTGCACGATGAAAATCTGAAGCCCTGACAAATAAACAAGCACCCGTAGCCCAGAACACCTGCGCAGTGCTGTTGTATTGCCCTTTATCTTCCTCGGTATGGTCAAAAACTCTTCCACGACAGAAGGGATAACCCAGGTAATCGATAAAACCACCCGCAGCCCCGGCATACTCAAATCGTTCCCGATCGGAATAAGCAAGGATTTTGGGCTGGCAGGCAGCAATCTCCGGATCCTGATCCATTACACTAACAATACGATCTATCCACCCTTCCTCCACCTCTATATCCGAGTTGAGCAATACATAATAGGTAGCTTTGATCTGCTCCAGGGCAAGGTTGTAGCCCCCGGTATAACCATGATTTTCCTTCAGGTCAAGGGTAGCCACTTCAGGAAATCTCGTCTTCAGGAAAGTAAGAGAACCATCAGTGGAGCCGTTATCAGCCACAAATACTTCTGCAAATGAAGGATTGTATTTCAATACGGAAGGAAGAAATCTTTCCAGAAAGGATTTTCCGTTCCAGTTCAGGATAACAACGGCAACTTTTGGTTCCTTCATAAAAAACATCTGGGAGGTAGGTATGAAAATAAAACGGCTTTTCTTGAGGATTGTTATGGAAAAATGCCCTAAACAAGCATCTCAAAGGTAGTCAATTCTTACAAGTTTTAAAATTTATGAACTTCCGGAGGCATTCATCCACCCTATAAATAACTGATATAAAAGGCCGTATGTAGCCATTAAACATTTTTTAGAGGAGGTATTATTTTTTACTTGCCGGGAATATTTTTTTTTGTACTTTTGCCCCCGGAGAGATGGCAGAGTGGTCGATTGCGGCGGTCTTGAAAACCGTTGAGGGTAACACCTCCGGGGGTTCGAATCCCTCTCTCTCCGCCAAGAGAAAACAAAAAAAGCACAGCGAAAATTCAGCTGTGCTTTTTTTGTTTTACGTCTTTTGGGTTTTCCCCATTCTATAACGATTTCTCAGTATAAAAAAGTTAGGGTTGCATCTTGAATTCGCAACACCCAAAGCCCAGATGATTGAGATCGCCAAAACCACCCTGTAGCCCAATTTGCAATAAGGGTTCCGGGGCCTGGATTCTAAAGTCGAACCAATAACCCTTCACGGCTTTCTGATGCGGGGTATCCGTTTTAATTTTCACTACTTTGGCCCTGGGCTTACCCAGAAGTTCAAACTTCAAATCCTGCAATCCGCTAAGCCCGGCCGCCGCATCGGGCAGTATTCTTATCATGTGGGCATATTTTGCCATGAGGCTTTTAAAGAACACCTTATCAAAATCTTTTTGATCGGGAGAGAGATACGACCCGTCGGTCTTGCCTGGCTCTGCAATAAGCATGGGAGAGAGACAACTCAGCGAGATCATACCTGACTTATCCTTGGTTTCCATATCCAGTGCACTTACTTTCTCTACCCGGAAGGCAGTTTTACCCCTCATATCGCCGATCTTGAACTCCTTTCCGGCAAACATATCGGGGATAAATTCCCCAATCCCCTTATCGGCATAAAAAGAGAGCACAATACCCGCCACAGGCTTCTCCAGAGATATTTTATCGTCCTGGTGCTTGTGCCCGCTGAAAACCAAATCGGAGAAGGTAAAAAGGCGGTACTCTCCCGATGCATCCAGATAGGACTTTTCTTTAAGCCATGAAATAAATTTTGGATTCTCAAAATGCAGCACCTTATGTATCCAGGAGGAAATTTCACTCTGATAATTTACCGGCAAATTGTAGGGAGCATCTCCCAAAACGGCGAAATCGATTTTAAACCTCATGATGATCCTTCAATATTAAATACGCTTCAATCGAATTTGATTAGTTGTCAGAAAAAGAATGGAATAAAAAGGAGCGTTCAGGTATGAGCAATGCAGTATTGTTCTATAAAAATAGTAAATGCCTCAATAAAAATAAAAGCAAAAGCGAAAAAAACCTGGTTAAAAAGGCGAAAGCCACTCAAAACGTGTTTTGAGTGGCTTTCGGAATCTTATTCAGGACCGCAGATTATCTTACGATTTCCTGGAATTCAGCTACATTGAAGTAGCGAATAAATTCGCGGTCAATTCTGGCTTCTTCTTTGTATGCAGGGTTCAGCCTTACAGCTTTCCTGAGGTTTTCGAATACCATATTGTTGTTCTGCCTGCGGGCACCAATGATCGCTTTCAGGTAAGCTACAGAAGCTGTTTCCTGAGCACACTCCAGGTTGGTCATTGCAGCAGACTCGTTGCCAGCCATCAGGTGAGCCAAAGCAACATTATGGGTGCAGGTGCGACCGGCAAAAGAAGTAAGAGCGGCCTGGTAGTCACCTTTCTGGATCATCAGAATACCTACGTTGTAGTTAACCCTGATGCCTTGTCCCTGAGCAGCCTCAAAATAAGACTGAGCATTCTCTTTGTCGCCTTCCCATGCAGCCACAACGCCCAGGTTGTTGAGAACGTGTCCGTTGTTAGGAGCAAGCTGGTTGGCTTTTTCAAGATCTCTGGCAGCTGAAGCAGCATCACCTTTCTTCAGGTAAACATAGGCAGCATTGTTGAAGCCTCTGTAATCCTGGGGGAAAAGTCTCTGAGCAGACTTGTAAATAGCCAGCTGGGTATCCAGGTTTTGTGTAAGAGTAGCCGCATAAAGAAGTTCTTTCACATCCAGTTGTGCAGGATCTTCAGTAGAAAGTCTTGCAATCTCTTCGTCAGTTTTCTTGGGTTCGAAAGCAGTTACAACGATTTCACCACGACGCAGGGGCTCAAGAAGTTTTTCTACCTCAGCGTAAATGATGGTCATATCCTTGATTCTTCTTTCTCTTTCAGCAGGACGCAATTGAGAGTTGATTACATTGGCAATGGCTTGCTTATCGCGAATGTTGCTGGCATTGAGAACAGTCATAAAGCCGTCGAAATCTTCACCCTTGGCAGTAACCTTCAGTGCAGGTCTTTCAATGGTAGTTCTGAGTTCTCTTTCCAGTCTGCGGAACATGTCGTTAACATAAGTTTCGGTGGCTTTGGCCCTGTTTTCAGAAAGCTTTTCATTGAAAGCTACTTCACCCTCGGGAGAAGCCCAGGCATTGATCTCGATAGATTTGATCTTCCACTGCTTCTTAAGGAATTCGTTGAGATCAGCAATAGCTTTTCTTGCTTCTTCATTGCGGTTGAGAGCCAATCTCCAGTCAATATTATGCCTCATATAGGCAAAATAAATATTAGCTTTTCTGGTAACGGTGGTTTCCTTCTCGTAACCGTGAGGAGCCAAAGCCAGATCCTGATCGCGGTCAACGCGCTGAGAGGTGTTGATAACACCATCTGCTACTTTTCTCTCGGGCAGCATGGTAATATCACCTTCGCGGCCTTCGCGATACACTCTTGCACGGATTACCAGCTCAGAGGCCTGCATGCCTTCTTCGAATGCAACAGCATCAGCAAAGCTGAAAGTTGTGGGTGCATTGCGGTTTACCACGGTACCTTGCCCGGAGGTTTTTTCTCCTCTCAGGTAAATGGTAGCAAGTTCTCTTTCTCCACCTTCGAATTTCAAAACAGGAGTAAGCTCAACTTTTGCACGGGCATGGAAATACTTCTCGCTTACACGGCCATTCACATTTACAGCAATTTCACCACCATGATTTTCCAAAGGATTCTGCTGGGGAGTATAGGTTACTCCATTGCCATAATCCCTGATCATCTTGTTCAGTCCACAACTGCTGAAAAATGCAGCCGTTATAAGCAGCACGGCTAAAACTTTTACGTTAACGTTCTTCATAGTTTTTAATTTATAGATTAATCTCCAGGTTTTGGGGTTTTCGATTTAACATATTGATTTTGAAAATTCTCTCAAAAATGAATAACAAGTACAAATATATAAAAAAATCTAACCACACTTGCATTTTTACGTGCATTGTTTATTGCGGGTTTCAATTCCTTTAGACAATAATTACCCTTTATTCAGGCTGCAAAGTAACAAAAAATATCAAATCATTGTTTGAAATCCACCCGTCTATTGCAATTTTTAGCAATTTTGTAAAATAATAAAACGCTTATCAGCTATCACGATTCCTTAATGTATTGAAATACACCGTACAATTTGGCGATACGAACAAATCAGGATTTCCCACAGGCCGGCTTTTGAAAAACAGAACATATTTTTTGAAAATCTTTTTGCCAAAATGAAAATTAGTTTTACATTTGCACTCCTTTTTAACAAGGCCCGTTCGTCTAGGGGTTAGGACGCAAGGTTTTCATCCTTGTAGCAGGGGTTCGAATCCCCTACGGGCTACCAGCAAATAGAAATAGATTATTATTTACCTGAGAAGAAAAAAAAATTATCATGGCCAACCATAAATCAGCAAAAAAGAGGATCCGGTCAAACAATGCTAAAAGACTTCGCAACCGTTATTATGCGAAAACTACCCGCAATGCCGTAAAAAGGCTCAGAATGACCACCGATAAAAACGATGCCGTAGAAAAACTGCCCAAGGTAGTTGCTCTTCTTGATAAACTGGCCAAGAGATCAGTGATTCATAAGAACAAAGCATCTAACCTGAAGTCGAAGTTAACCAAATACGTTAACACGCTTTAGAAAATATGCGAGCCCGGTGCAAAAATTATTTGGGTTTCAAAAAAAAAATCTAATTTTGCACTGCTCAAAAAAAATGGCCCGTTCGTCTAGGGGTTAGGACGCAAGGTTTTCATCCTTGTAGCAGGGGTTCGAATCCCCTACGGGCTACTAAAAAAGGCTTTTGTTGATCAAAAGCCTTTTTTTTATGCCGTTTATTCATTAATTTAGACCAAATCCTTAAATTTATGAATAAACCCTTGAACTCCTCCGAGGTATCCCGCGTGGGTGGAATTAAAAGCTGGGCAGAAGATGAGCGCCCCAGGGAAAAACTTCTTGCCAAAGGAGTGGCTGCATTGAGCGATGGAGAGCTTTTGGCCATTCTTATTGGCAGTGGCACCCGCGAACTTTCTGCTGTAGATCTGGCACGGGAAATCCTTCTGGCTTCGCAGAATAGTCTTTCTGAGCTTTCCCGCTTATCCATAAAAGACCTTACCCGGTTCAAAGGTATCGGAGAAGCAAAGGCCATCAACATTGCTGCGGCTCTGGAGCTGGGGCGGCGCAGGCGCTTAAAAGACGGGCTCGAGCGAAAAAAGATCACTTCCAGCCGGGATGCCTTCGAAATAATGCATCCACTGCTGAGCGACAACAATTATGAAGAGTTCTGGATCATTACCCTTAACAGGGGAAATATGGTAAAGAAAATTCATCGGATCAGCGAAGGCAGCCTGGCTGGCACCGTGGCCGACCCCAAGAAGATTTTTCGTATGGCACTGGAAGACAATGCAGCCTCATTGATCCTTTTCCACAATCATCCCAGCGGCAACCTCACTCCCAGTAAAAAAGACTCCGAAATAACCCAGAAGTGCAAAAGTGCAGGATTGTTTCTGGATATGCCTGTGCTGGATCATATCATTATCGGGGCCGACTCTTATTTCAGCTTTGCTGACGAAGGTCTGCTTTAAGAACCCATCAGCCATTCCTGCCCACAAAGACTTATACTCCGGGTTGCCCTGTAAGCCCACATGGTTTAAAAAATATATTTTATCTTTGTACGAATTCTATCTTACCACCCGATGATCCTGCTCTATACCCCAAAAATTACCAGCAGAATACAATATGCCGTGAAATTTATTCTGGGCCAGATCGGGGGTTTCGAATACAGCGTAACGTCATCATCGGAAGATTTTATCAACTTCAAAGGGGCGCGGATCAATTATTCTGACAGGCACTTCCCGGTAGATTGCATCCATGTTTTTTTCTCTGGATTTCTTATTCAGAAGGGAGTGCGTGAGTTTGCACCCCCCATCCGGCAGCAAGAGCCCTGGCCTTGTCTTTTTCCGGCTATCGATGATGGAAGAGAATATCATGTAGATTATGATATTTTCGCCTCGGCTTTTTACCTGATGAGCCGCTATGAAGAATATCTCCCCTTTCTGGAGGATCGGTACGGTCGTTTTGAGGCCGATCAAAGCTATGCCTTTCAGCATGGTTTTCTCGAACTTCCCATTACCGACCTGCAAGCACTGGAGCTGCAAAAGAAACTACTCCACCAGTTTCCTTTCCTGGAGGTGAGAGAGAGGAAGTTCCGGTTTATACCCACTTACGATATTGATGTAGCCTATGCATACAAAGGACGGGGCACCACCCGGAACGTACTGGCCATTGTGCGCGATGTGCTAACCTTCAATTTTCAAAATCTTCATCACCGTACCCAGGTGCTGCTGAACCGGTTACCTGACCCTTTCGATACTTACGATCTGCAGTTGTCTTTGCAGAAACACTATCAGCTTGACCCTATTTACTTCTTCCTGTCGGCCCAGTTTGGACCCCGCGACAAAAATATCTCCATCTATTCCAGACACTTCAGCCATTTGTTAAAACGATTGGGCGATTACGCGCAAACGGGTATTCATCCCTCATTTGCCTCCCACGAAAAACCAGCCCGGTTGCTGGAAGAGATCAAAACCCTGGCCTCAATCCTGAACCGTACGGTAGAAAAAAGCCGGCAGCATTATCTGAAGCTGCATTTGCCCGAAACCTACACCCGACTCATGCGCTACAACATCTGGAATGATTACAGCATGGGATTTGCTTCGCACCCCGGATTCAGGGCAGGCACCTGTACTCCCTTTAATTTTTTCAACCTGCAGGAAGAAAGCGAAACCCGGCTTAAGGTGCATCCTCTTGCCGTAATGGATGGATCGCTGCGCGATTATCTGAAGCTATCACCCGATGAGGCAATACAAAAATGTGAAGCCCTTGCAAAATCAGTTATGCAGGCACAAGGCACTTTTATTACTCTCTGGCACAACGATGCACTAAGCGAATACGGCTATTGGAAGGGTTGGAGAAAAGTATACACACATCTTATCGATTTTATACACAACCCTTCGGGAGAGAAAAAAGCATGATCAGGTACCTGACGCATAACGAGATAGATAAGGAAAAGTGGGATGCCGCCATCGACCAGGCTCTCAACGGAATCATTTACCCCTATTCTTTCTATCTTGACCAGGTTGCACCCCGGTGGGAGGCTCTGGTTTATAATGATTATGAAGCCGTAATGCCCCTGCCCCACCGCACAAAATGGGGTGTGCGCTATGTTTTCCAACCCTTTTTCATACAACAGCTGGGGGTTTTCTCAAGTAAACCCATGGGGGCAGATACTGTTGAGGGGTTTATTGATGCCATTCCAATACACTTCAGGTTTTGCCAGCTGAACTTTAACACTTACAATACGATTGGGGGTGGAAGGAACCGATCGGTGCGAAAGAGAAGGAATTTTGAACTGGACCTGATTGCACCTTATGAACAATTGTATGCCAACTATGCTGAAAATACGCGGCGCAATCTGAAAAAAGCACAGAAATCAGGCATTTTTATCACTATCAACTCCGATCCGGATATCATTATACAGAGCTTTCGCAACAACAGGGGTAAAGACATTGCCAGCTTTTCGGAGGCAGACTATCTGACCCTAAAGCACCTGATCTATTCAGGACTGCATCGTGGCAATGCTACCATTTACTCTGCCTGGGATGAAACCAATAGTTTTTGTGCAGGCATTGTTTTTATGCAATCGCATCGCAAGAGCATCCTGTTGTTCTCAGGAAGTATGCCTCTAGCTCGCCAGAATGGTGCTATGGCTGCCCTGGTAGATCGATTTATCAGCGATCATGCCGGAGAAAACCTTACCCTTGACTTTGAAGGATCCGATCAGGATAGCCTGGCTCGGTTTTACAAAGGCTTTGGAGCAAAAGAATGCTCATATTATGAGTTGACAATCCATAATTTTCCACTAATTTTAAAACCCATTACAGATCTTTACCTTAGTTGGCGGCGCAGGTCTGTAAGAAATTGACCACCTAAACAATAATTCATATGGTACATGTATTGGAAAACAAAAGCTCTATACTCAGCCAGTATATCGCAGAGGTAAGAGATGTTGAGATACAGAAAGACAGTATGCGTTTCAGGCGCAACATGGAAAGGCTGGGCGAGATCTTTGCTTACGAAATCAGCAAAAAGCTCTCCTATCAGTCTGTTGAGGTAGTAACCTCCCTGGGAGAGGCTCAATGCAAGGTTCTGGATCAGCAACCAGTAATTGCAACCATTTTGCGCGCCGGCCTTCCCATGCACCAGGGCATTCTGAATATTTTTGACAAGGCCGAAAATGCCTTTATCTCGGCCTATCGCAAACATCACAAAGATGGTTCTTTTACCATTCAGGTTGAATACGCATCGTGCCCAATACTCGACAACAAGGTACTTATCCTTGCCGACCCAATGCTGGCCACCGGTGCCTCCATGGTTCTTACTTACAAGGAGCTGCTAACCAAGGGCAAACCCTCTCATACCCACATCGTGTCGATCCTGGCAAGTGTACAGGGGGTAGATTACCTGAAAAAACATCTTCCATCAGGAAGCTTTACCCTTTGGGCAGGAGCTGTGGATGACGAACTTACCGCCAAAGCCTATATTGTGCCCGGATTGGGTGATGCCGGTGATCTGGCCTATGGCAACAAACTCTGAAAACCATGAAGCAGGTTGTAGTATCAGAAAACATAAAAATCTCTCTCATTTCCATTCGTAGCCATTTGCTGCGGACCCTGCTCACTATTCTTATTATTGCCTTCGGGATTATGGCTATCGTGGGGATCCTTACGGCCATCGAATCCATCAAGATTTCCATTACCAGTAGTTTCTCGAGCCTCGGAGCCAACTCCTTTACCATTGTAAACCGCGATATGGTAGTGCAAGGTGGCGGACAACCCAGGGTGTATCCTCCCATCAGCTATGATGAAGCTGTAGCTTTTAAACGTGATTATCATTTTCCAGCCATTGTTTCTGTATCGCTTTGGGGTACCAGCACTGCTATTGTAAGATATGGATCGCGGGAAACCAATCCTAATATTGCAGTAAATGGTTCAGACGAAAACTACCTCCTTACCTCGGGCAATGAACTGGAACGAGGGCGCAACTTCTCGCCCTGGGAAGTGGAAACAGGCGCTTCGGTAGCTATCATCGGCGGACGGTTAGCTCGTACTCTTTTCCCTAACAATGAAAATCCGCTTGGAAATTTTATCAATATCGCCAACCGCCGCTACCAGGTAATTGGAGTGATGAAAGAGAGGGGCGCCGGGTTTGGGTTCAGCAGCGATCAGCATGTGATCATTCCTGTGCTGGCAGCCCGCGGGCAATACTATCGCCCCAACATGAATCACAGTCTGAACATATCAACCCAAAACATTGCTCAACTGGAAACTGCTATAGGTGAAGCCACGGGAGTATTCAGACTAACTCGTGGATTAAGACCCGGGGAAGGCAATAATTTTGACATCAGAAAAAGTGACAATCTTGCCCGGATCCTGATCGAAAACCTCAGCCTGGTAACATTGGCTGCCACAGCAATTGGAATCATAACCCTGCTGGGGGCCGCCATCGGGCTGATGAATATTATGCTGGTATCTGTGACCGAGCGTACACGTGAAATCGGCATCCGAAAAGCTATGGGAGCCAGCAGATATACCATCAAACAACAATTCCTGGCAGAAGCCATCGTGATTTGCCAGCTGGGTGGTGTGGCAGGTATCATATTCGGACTTTTGGTGGGCAATATAATGTCTTTGGTTATCGGCAACCCTTTTATTGTGCCATGGAAATGGATTGGAGCCGGCATTTTGCTCTGCTCACTGGTAGGACTTGTAGCAGGTTACTATCCTGCCGCCAAAGCTTCCAGGCTCGACCCCATCGAATCTCTCCGCTACGAATAGGGGCGTGAAAAGCATTTTACTTTTGCTTTTTTTGAATTTACATACTAACTTTAGGCTTTTATTATATTTTTTGCTATTTTTGTCGGACTAATACAGTAAAAACAAGACAACCTGCTCAAAAACCACGATTATCAATGGATAAAATCAAAGTACTTGTTGTTGATGACCACGACCTTATTGTGCTGGCCGCTCGCCAGATCTTCTCCAAAGTACCGGATATCAAACTCATAGGGGTAGCAAGTGACGGCGACGAAGCCTACAAAAAAATAAAAGAGCTTAAACCTGATGTAGTAATTCTCGATGTAATACTCCCCGGGATGGGAGGTATTGAGCTAACCCGAAAAATTGCTTCAGAGTTTCCTGACACAAAAGTGGTTCTTCACTCGTCATCGGTGAGTGAGGATGTAATTGTTACAGGTTTTGAGGCTGGTGCGATGGCCTATGTGCCCAAAAACTTCAAACCCGGCCAGTTGATCGAAGCCATCCATTCGGTGGTAAAAGGTGAGCACTACAGCAAAGGTTTCGTTTCAGAAATCCTCATTGAAAACTTCCTGAAAAACAAAAACAAAAAAGAAGGCCAGAATGGCAAGCTTACAGAGCGGGAAATAGAGATACTTCAAGCCATAACCAAAGGAATGACCAACCAGCAAATGGCCGATAACCTTCACATCAGCGTACGCACGGTTGAGGCCCACAAGTCAAATATCATGAAAAAACTCAAGCTCAACAGTACTGCTGAGCTTGTTGTGTATGCCATCAAACATAAGATTGTAAAAATCTGAGGTTTATCCACGCATTAGCTTCTTCAGCTCCTTTCAATTCCCTCCAATTTTAGGTGCAACTCTTCCCAGAGAGTTTCGGCCTCATGTAATTGGGCTTTCATATCAGAATAGTTTTTATAGAACTGATCATTGTTGAAGTCGGCTGGATAATCGCCCGGATTGGAGATTACCTTCTCGGCATCGCTGATCTGGGTTTCAAGTGCATGTATTTGCTCCTCAACACGTGCTATCTGCGACTGGACCTTCCGAACCTCTCGTTCCGTTTCTTTTTTTCGTTCCCACTGCTGCTTGTTGTCAGAGTCGGTGGTGGCAGAAAGCTCAGAAGAAGCTTTACGGGCTTGCTCCAGATCAGAAAGGTTTTGGATATTACGGTTTTCAATGAAATCGTAAATATCGCCGATAAATTCCTTGATCTTTCTGTCTTTAAATTCGAATACCTTGTTTGATAAACCTTGCAAAAAATCGCGGTCGTGGCTCACAATCACAAGCGTACCCTCAAATTGGAGCAATGCACTTTTGAGGATGTCTTTTGAGCGCATATCGAGATGATTGGTAGGCTCATCAAGCACCAGCAAGTTTACGGGAGATAACAGCAACCGTGCTATAGCCAGGCGCGATTTTTCTCCTCCCGAGAGCACCTTCACCTTTTTGTCTACATCATCGCCCTGAAACAGAAAGCCACCCAGCATACTGCGTATCTTCGGACGGATATCGCCCACGGCAACATCATCAAGGGTTTCAAAAACTGTTTTCTCCCCATCAAGCAATTCGGTCTGATTCTGGGCGTAATAGCCTATCTGAACATTATGGCCCAGCTTCAGATCTCCTGTATACTCCAGATCCCCAATAATAATTCTCGAAAGGGTTGTTTTTCCTTCACCATTTCTGCCCACAAAGGCAATCCGTTCTCCCCTGCTCACAGAGAACTCTATTCGCTCAAGCACCGTTTTTTCGCCATATCTTTTGCCAATATCGTGTGCCTCCAGAACAATTTTGCCGGAGGGAGGAGCTATGTTAAAACGAAAATGAATGGCAGATTTATCCAGGCTGTCTACTTCAACCTTTTCCATTTTCTCCAGGAGCTTAACACGCGATTGCACTTGTTTGGCCTTGGTAGCCTTTGCCCTGAAGCGTGTTATAAACCTTTCGATCTGTGCAATTTCCTTCTGCTGATTGGTAAATAAAGCCATTTCCTGCTCCAGGCGTTCCTCCCGCATCCACTCATAATCCGAATAATTGGCTTTGTAATCGTAGATCTTCCCTTTGGAGATTTCGATGGTTCTTTTGGTGATATTATCCAGAAACGCCCTGTCGTGCGAGATCAACACCACGGCTCCGGAATAATCCTGCAAAAAGCCTTCGAGCCACTGAATGGACTCAATGTCGAGATGGTTGGTAGGCTCATCCAGGAGCAACAAATCAGGATTACGAAGCAATATTTTTGCCAGCTCAACGCGCATCTGCCATCCACCGCTGAATTCAGACATGCTTCGTTTAAAATCCTTGTGCTCAAATCCCAGTCCCAGCAACACTTTCTCAGCTCTGGCCTGTTGTGTGCTACCACCTATAATGGCAAAACGCTCATTGGCCTCGGCCAAACGCTCTGCCAGTTTGTGATAGGAGTCTGATTCATAATCCTCACGGTTGGCAATTTCCAGAGTAAGCTTATCAATCAGTTTTTCAAGTTCATTGGCCTCAGAAAAGGCGGCAAAAGTTTCATCAAGAACACTTTTGGTACTCCTTAACTTCATTTCCTGGGGCAGGTAACCCACAGTACCGGAGGAAGGCAGCACTACCCTGCCCGATTCAGGCTCCATCTGCCCGGTAATGATCCGCATCATAGTGGTTTTCCCTGCACCATTTTTTCCTACCAGCCCAATGCGATCGCGCTTATTGATCAGGAAAGATACATCCTCGAACAAGTATTCGCCGTTAAACTGAACTGACAGGTTGTTGACTGAAAACATCGGGTGTGGTGTTGCTTATGGGTTTATCTGTTGAATGGTTGAGACGTTGAATCGTTTAGTGCTACGGGCTTTGTGCAATATCAAGCATTCGTAAGGATACAGTAAAGATTGCTTAGAGCATGGCTCATAACTCAAAAGGTGTTGGGGGTTTCGGACTGAATATAAAGAGTGCTAACTTTTCCCCTTGAGTTGCAGACCCAATTCATCCAGCTGTTTAAAATCAACAGGTGAAGGGCTGTCGATCATTACATCGCGGCCTGAATTGTTTTTCGGGAACGCAATGTAATCGCGGATGGACTCTGAGCCCCCAAAGAGTGAGCACCAGCGGTCGAAGCCAAAGGCTACTCCTCCATGAGGCGGAGCACCATACTGAAATGCATCCATAAGGAAACCGAACTGATCGCTGGCTTCCTGGGCTGAAAACCCAAGCACTTCAAACATCTTGGCCTGCAGCTCTTTATCAAAAATCCGGATGGATCCCCCTCCAATCTCTACACCATTTATGACCATATCATAGGCATTGGCTCGTACTTTTCCGGGATCAGAATGGAGCAAGTGCAGATCTTCGGGCAAAGGAGAAGTAAAAGGATGGTGCATGGCGAAAAATCTTTTTGCTTCTGCATCCCATTCCAGAAGCGGAAAATCCAACACCCACAGGCAAGCAAACTGATTGGGATTGCGCAATCCAAGTCGTTTTCCCATTTCCAGCCTAAGCTCACCCAGTGCTTTGCGGGTCGCATCGATTTCGCCTGCCATTATCAGCAACAGATCTCCTGGTTTAGCCTCAAGGGCCTTGGCCCATTGCTCCAGTTGCTCGGGCTGGAAAAACTTATCTACACTCGATTTGAATGTACCATCGGTGTTCACCCGGACATAAACCAGGCCCTGAGCACCTATCTGGGGCCGTTTTACCCAATCGGTAAGCTCATCTATCTGCTTACGGGTATAATCGGCACAGCCGCTGGCATTGATTCCTCCAATCCACTGAGCATCGTCGAATACTTTAAATCCTTTTCCTTTCACAAGGTCGCCAAGCTCTGCAAAACGCATCCCAAATCGTGTGTCAGGCTTATCCGATCCATAATACTTCATGGCATCGGCATAGCTCATACGACTGAAGTTCACATCTTCTACGCCCTTTACCACCTTAAAAAGATGTTTTGCCAACCCTTCGAATGTGCTGAGGACATCCTCGCGGGTAACAAAGGACATCTCACAGTCGATCTGTGTAAATTCGGGCTGTCGGTCGGCTCTGAGGTCTTCATCGCGAAAGCATTTCACGATCTGAAAGTACCTGTCGAGACCAGCCACCATAAGCAGCTGCTTAAAGGTTTGGGGCGACTGAGGAAGCGCATAAAACTGCCCGGCATTCATACGTGAAGGCACCAGGAAGTCGCGCGCTCCTTCGGGGGTAGACTTTATAAGAACAGGCGTTTCTACTTCAATGAATTGCTGATCATTCAGATATTTCCGGGTTTCGATAGCCATCTGATGACGCAGTTCGAGGTTGCGTCTCACAGGGTTTCTCCTGATGTCGAGATATCTGTATTTCATCCTGAGGTCATCTCCTCCGTCGGTATCGTCTTCAATGGTAAAAGGGGGAACGAGCGCCGGATTGAGAATTTGCAGCGATTCTACAATGATTTCAACTTCGCCAGTGGGGTTTTTAAGATTCTTGCTGCTGCGTTCGACTACTTTTCCTCTGGCCTGCACTACATATTCGCGCCCCAGCTGCCGGGCTTGCTTGCAAAGATCGGCATGGGTTTCCATATTAAAAGCTAGCTGGGTAATGCCATAGCGATCGCGCAGGTCAACGAAGGTCATTCCGCCCAGATCGCGCGAGCGTTGCACCCAACCACAAAGGGTTATTTCTTTTCCGGTATCAGTGATCCTTAGCTCACCGCAGGTATGTGTCCTCATCATATTTTCGGATATTTTTTTGAAGGAGCAAAGGTAGTAAAAATGAGGTTAATCTTTGGGTTCTGTTTTCTCTGAAAAGCACCACCTCCAGGGTATCTTGAAAAGAAAAACCCTTCCATAGCCAACCAGCAAAAAAGAGGAGCCATCTTTCGACAGCTCCTCTTTATCCAAAAAGTTGAAATTTACATTTATTCTGCCGGGCAGCTCAGGTTAAATATCCAACCCCATTTGCGGGCAATGTTGTGTTTGATGAAGGTATCCGGACCAAAAGCCCAGGCGGTTTCACTACCTCCGCAAGGAACCGGGAACCTGATGAGTGTGGTCTGCTGACCGGGCAGTACGATGATAATGCCAAAGAACTGGCCACATCCAGGCACAAAGTTATATCCCAGCTCATTGGCCATGGATACAATCCTGGCTATCCGGGCATTGCTAAAAGGACCAACACCACCCAGCGGGTTGGGGTTTGGAGACTCTTCCAGCAAAATCCACATGGCTTTTTGCACATCACCCAGGGTATATACCCCCAGACCATCGCCAGCATCTTTTCCTACAAAATCATAGTTAATGATCCAGTTGATTTTGTTAAGATTTTCAGGAAAATCAAACAAACCCTCAAACACACCAGCAAAGTCGCCATAGCTGGAATAGATGGTGCCATTTTGCACTGTGTTGGTGGTAATTAGCACATCAGAATCCAGGCACCAGCCCTGGTGAATTCCATCCAGAAAACCTCCATTGGAAACAGTGGTTTCAAAATAGCTTTTCCCTTTGTTCTCAGGCTGGATGGTTGCATTGGTAAAGAATCTCACCAGAAAATCGAAGTTGGATGGCAAGGCAGCCGTCACTCCGTCTAAACCTGAAAAGCCACTTGCCACCACAGCATGCGCTGCAATGTAAACGGGTTGGCCTGGCTGAATGCCCAATGCGGCAAGGTCTACCTGGAAGGTCTTGGAGCTTTCGAAGTTAAGATTTGCACTATAAGGAAACAGACCCGGTGCAGCATTGCGAGGAATATCCTTTATTTTCTTGCCTACCCACAGATGGGCTTCGGTAAGTGCCCAGGGGGCAACATCAACAAGATACTGAACCGTAAGGGTATTACCTTCGATAAGTGCGGATACTGATCCTACCAAAGTGCCGTTTGCAGTATTATTCTGACCTGCACCAGCCCATAGATCCTGTACAACATAACAACCGCCCTCTTCCACTTTAAGTGAAAGAATTCCTTCCATCTGCGTTGTATCTCTCAATTCGGCCTCTTTCTCACATTGTGTAAAGAAAAATAAAATCCCTGCAAGCAGGGGAAGCATTTTCAAAGTAGTTTTCATAGAATTACCTTTTTTTTGTTAAACCTGTGATCGTTTTCATAATTAAGCTAGTCGTTCTTCGACACCTTTTAAGTAAAGGTAACACTTTTACTAAGACCAATTAATGTTTTTAATCGCTCAATAAAACATTTTTTTCTTTGCATATGTTATTTAGAAACATTCTAAATTAACCAAATCCCCCCTTGCATCTGTTTAACTCTTTGAATACCAATATAAAAGCCTGCAATCAGAATTGACTGCAGGCTTTACCCAAAACATGTGCAGCGGCACATTATCGTAATCAGATCAGAATAAACTTAATGCAATCTCTACAGAGGCCTGTTTCAAGGATGGATTGAACCCCAGAGTTCCGGTAACAGGAAGGGTGTAAGATCCAATATCGACCTTTCGTGCCACCCTGATACCTATATTTACAAGATCAAAAGAATTGTTTCCATAGAGCGAATTGTTGTCTTCAGCATTAAGCGCAAACCCCAGTGCCGCAAACGGTTGTACAGTATAGGCATCTGTTTGAAAGGGTAATCCTGCCTCAAGATAGGTCGAATACCTGTTATCGCCTTTTGTGTCACGGTCATTTCCATAAACAACTGTTGCAAGCATGAGCCTTAAGGGCAGGGTTTCGGTAAAATCATATCCAACCGAAAGATCTACAATATGAGTAGTTTCGCCGGCCTTGAAATTAAAATAATTGGCATCAGGGGCACCGGTAAAATTAAAGATATCCAGCAGCGTGATATTGAAATTTCCTGAAGAATAACTGATGATCTGAGACACTTCTTTGTATTGACCATCGAGCGAGAGTCCTCCCCATGCAAAAACGGCAAATCCCTGGTTGTAATAGCCCACCATGGGAGCTGTAACGAAACCATCGCTCACCCGCAGCCCTCTCCAGTAGTGCATATTCTTTGCATCGAGATGAACGTTGAAATTGCCCTGGGCAAACACACTGCCCACCAGCAGGAGAAGCAAAAGCGTTAAAATTTGATATTTTATTTTTTTCATGACTGTTTCATTTTAAGATTGATAAAAGGATAACTCCTAATGCAGAGCAGTAAAAAGAGCAGCTGCCAGCAGGGCACCGATTATGGGCCCTACAACGGGCACCCAGGCATAGTGCCAACCACTTGATCCCTTATCTTTGATGGGCAGCAAAAAATGCGCAATACGCGGACCCAGATCGCGTGCCGGGTTAATGGCATACCCGGTGGGTCCTCCCAACGACATACCGATACCCACAACCAGAAGTGCTACGGGCAATGCCCCCAGTGATCCTAGCCCGATTACTGCATCCTCTACAGAAGCAGAGTCAAAAGAAGGTCCTGCAATGTAGAAGATTACAAAGATCAGAACAAATGTTCCGATGGCCTCAGTAATAACATTGTACACCCTATGGCTTATGGCAGGCATGGTAGAAAAAACAGCCAGTTTTGCACCCTGGTCATCGGTGGCATCGAAGTGCTGTTTAAAAGCAATGTATACGATACTTGCACCCAGGAATGCACCCATGATCTGAGCGATAACATATCCGGGTACACTGGCCCAGGGGAATAACCCTGCTGCAGCAAGTCCTATACTCACTGCTGGGTTGATATGAGCGCCGGAATGGGGTCCTGCAACGATTACGGCTATAAAAACCCCAAATCCCCAGCCAAATACAATATTGACCCATCCTGCACCTTCGGCTTTGGATTTCTTCAGGATGGAATTGGCAACTACCCCACCTCCCATAATAATGAGGATGGCTGTGCCGATCACTTCATAAATAAGTACTTTGTCCATGTTGTGTTTTTTTTAATGATAAGACGCTTAAATGTCTGTAAAACAAACTGCAGCAGACCAGATTTCAGAAAACAAAGAGATATAGCTATCGCAGGCATACACGTAGAAATGTATACTCAGGTTATAGTGAAACGCTTTTGGTTCAGGAAATCGTGATGCAGTTTAGCGGGTCCAGGCTTTGGCTCTTTTCACTGCATCGGCCCACTTTTCTTTTCTCTCACGAATCTGATCAGGGCTCTGCTCTGGATTAAATTGTTTATCCAGTTGCCATTGCTTTTTGATCTCCTCCAGATCGTCCCAGAAACCAGTGGCCAATCCCGCCAGATAGGCTGCGCCCATGGCAGTGGTTTCAATCACTTTAGGGCGTGCTACGTTGGTCTGGAGAATATCCGACTGAAACTGCATAAGCAGATTGTTGGCAGAGGCGCCTCCATCCACACGCAGCTCTTTCACCTGCAAACCGGTATCTTTTTGCATTACTTCGAGAACATCCATGGTCTGATAGGCAATACCTTCGAGGGCTGCTCTTGCAATATGAGCAGTGGTTGTACCCCTGCTGATACCCACCATGAGCCCGCGAGCATACTGATCCCAATGGGGAGCCCCCATGCCGGTAAAGCTGGGCACAAGGTACAAATCGCCGGTATCTTCTACCTGGCTGGCCAATGCCTCCACATCGGCAGAGGATTTGATAATTCCAAGCCCATCGCGCAACCATTGTACAACAGCTCCGCCAATGAAGATACTACCTTCGAGGGCATAGGTGGTTTTTCCATTGATCTGCCAGGCAATGGTGGTTACCAGGTTGTTTTTGGAGATAAAAGGTTTCTCTCCGGTATTGATAAGCATAAAACAACCGGTACCGTAGGTATTTTTCACCATTCCTTCTTCCACACACATCTGGCCAAACAGAGCAGCCTGCTGGTCGCCGGCAATACCGGCAATGGGCACTTTTGAGGCAAAGAAGGTGGTATTGGTATGGTCGTAGACCTCGCTTGAGGATTTCACCTGTGGCATCATGGATTTGGGGATGTCCATAAGCTGGAGAAGCTCTTCATCCCAATCGAGAGTATTGATATTGTAGAGCATGGTGCGACTGGCATTGGTTACATCGGTGATGTGGGTACGCCCTTGTGTAAGCTTCCAAACCAGCCAGCTATCGACAGTACCAAAGGCGAGCTCGCCTCTTTTGGCTTTTTCGCGGGCTCCCTCCACATTGTCAAGAATCCATTTCACCTTGGTACCACTGAAATAAGCGTCTATCACCAGGCCAGTTTTTTCTCTTATGGTAGTGGCCAGCCCTTTGTCCTTAAGCTCATCGCAATAGCCGGAAGTACGGCGATCCTGCCACACGATGGCATTGTAGATAGGTTCGCCGGTTCTGCGATCCCAAACAATGGTGGTTTCGCGTTGGTTGGTGATACCAATACCGGCAATATAAGTACCATTAATTCCTTTTTTAGACATGGCCTCGGCAGCGACTGCTACCTGCGATGACCATATCTCGTTGGGGTCGTGCTCCACCCAACCCGGCTTGGGGAAGATCTGTTGAAACTCTTTCTGGGCTACCGAGCGGATGTTTCCTTGCTTATCAAACAGCAAAGCACGTGAGCTGGTAGTTCCCTGGTCTAATGCTAAGATAAATTTTTCCATGTGTGTTGGATTTTGGGTTTATAGAGGTTTTAAAATCAGCCAGATTTCCTGACCCTGTCGCAACAGGTATAATTAAGTGCCAAATCGGTAAATTCCGCCACCTGACTTTCTTCCCAGGCTTTGTCTTTGCCAAGCTCCTGTGCCATAATAGCAGCTACCTGCGGAGCTACCTTCATAGACTCGCGAGCATCGAGCAATAAGCAACGTGTGCGGCGCGAAAGCACATCTTCGACACTTCGGGCCATTTCTTCGCGAACCGCCCATGCTACCTGTGCTTTCAGCAACTGAAGACTTTCGCTGAGCATCCCTTCCAGTGCAGGCTCTGCGGTGGCCAGATTTAGGATTTTTTCTTTATCGGTGCCATAAACGTACATCGGGTCATTGAGATCTATCTCGCGCTTATAGCCGTGAATACGAAACTTTTTGGTTTTGCTTTCAGTTCGTTTCCATTTTTTGGTTTGCTCCACTTTTTCTACCATATCCTGCGCCATGCGCCTGAAGGTGGTCCATTTTCCGCCCACCATGGTAAACAGATGCGAATCGGAAACTACAATTTTATGGCTGCGGGAAATCTCTTTGGTTTTGGAACTACCCGCTTTGGGTGCAGCCAACGGACGCAAACCGGCAAAAATACTTAACACATCAGGCCGTTGAGGTGCTTTGGTGAGGTACCGCCCGGCAGTCTCCAGTATGAACTTTATTTCTTCCTCCAGCGCTACCGGCTCCAGGGAAGCTGAATCAACAGGAGTATCGGTTGTGCCTACCACTACCTTGTTGTGCCAGGGAACTGCAAACAGCACCCTTCCGTCATCGGTTTTGGGGATCATAATGGCGGCATCACCTGGCAGGAATGACTTATCGAGAACAATATGCACACCCTGGCTGGGACGGATGGTTTTTTCTGCTCCCGGTTTGTCCATCTGCAATACCTTATCGGCAAAAACTCCGGTAGCATTGATGACAGCTTTCCCCTTTGCAGTATATTCTTTCCCTGTTTCTGTGTCCTGAAACTCTACACCGCTTACCCAACCTTTTGTGTCTTTGGTAAGGGATTTTACATCCATATAATTGAGAACGTGTGCTCCCTGCTCAACAGCCGATTGAAGCACATTTACAGCCATTCGGCTGTCATCGAATTGTCCGTCGTGATAAACCACTCCAGCGGTAATCTTTCCAGGTTGTATGGTTGGGATCATCTCCAGGGCTTTCTTTTTGGAAACCCTGTGCGAACGCCCCAGACTGTAGGTTCCGGCAAGCAGGTCATACATCTTCAAGCCTATGGTGAACTTCAACTCATCAAACCAACCAAAAGTGGGAATGACAAACGATTGGTTTTTGGTAAGATGCGGGGCATTGCGAAGCAGTCGCCCCCTTTCTACACATGCTTCACGCACCAATGCCACATCGCCCTGGGCCAGGTAACGAACACCACCGTGCAGCAACTTCGTACTCTTACTGGAAGTTGATTTGGTAAAATCAGATTTCTCAAGTAACAACACTTTGTATCCTCTTGTGGAGGCTTCCAAAGCAATTCCGATTCCGGTGGCTCCTCCACCTATGACAATAAAATCGTATTCACCTTCAAATTGCTCTACATTTTGTAGAATTTTTTCGCGCTGCATAATAATTGGGTTTTGGGTTTTGGGTTGAAAAACAAATTCTCACCATGCAATATTAAAATAAAAAAAACAATTCTGCAAGCTTTCGAAACTATTTTTGTTTCTTTTTCTTTCTTTTTGCTTACTTTTTATTTAGACTAATTACAGATAAATCTCTTGCGAGCTCTATATCTGTTGATTAAACACAGATTGAACACTTTCCTTTCCTTTCGTTTATCAAAGTCAGGCCTTACAAGAAAAACTTCTGAAAGCATTCCGGCTTGCCAAAGTCCTGTTTTCAGGGCCAAAAGCCCGATGCAGTCAATGCACAGGCAGATCGGTACATCCTTTACAGGCAAAAGAAGCCATGGCGTAAGTTTCATTTTCCCAACTCAAAAAAAATCATTAGGTTTGAACCAAAAAGAACGATCATGGCTCTAAGTATTGCAGAAAGGCATCAACATATACTGAATCGCCTGAAGGCTTTGGGATACGTAAGTGTAACCGAGCTGAGCAAAGAGTTGAAAGTCTCTACCGTAACCATTCGAAAGGACCTGAAACTTCTTGAAGACAAGAAGTTGTTGTTTCGCAGTCATGGCAGTGCCACCCCTCAAAATCCTTATGTGGGCAACCGGCCTGTAAATGAAAAAGAGAAGCTGCAAGTAGAGCAGAAGCAGTCCATTGCGCGCTTTGCCAGCACTTTGATTGAACCCAACGACAGCATCATCCTGGCTTCGGGTACTACCATAAATGAACTGGCGCGGCAGATCAGCCCTCTGAAAGGTCTTACGGTAATTTGCTCTTCGCTGATAGCCTCACAAAGTCTTATTTCGCATGAAGAGGTGGAGATCATTCAACTGGGGGGTCTTTTGCGTAAAAGTTCCTCATCGGTGGTCGGGCCTCACGCCGAGAAGATGCTTTCTATGTTTAATTGCAACAGACTTTTCATAGGAGTTGATGGTATTGACCCGGAATATGGCATTACCACCACCAATGCACTGGAGGCATCTCTCAATCAAGCTATGATTGAAGCGGCACACAAAGTGATTGTGCTTGCCGACTCTACCAAATTCGGCCGTAAGGGCTTCAGCCGGATCTGCGGCATGGAGCGGGTAGACACCATTATTACAGACCAGGAAGCACCGGCAAAACTGATAGAAAAATGCAATGAAAAAGGGGTAGAGGTGCTGGTGGTCTGAAGTTGAGTTGCTGAATTCGCCAAGGGCTCTGCCTTATGTCACATGACTGAAATGATGCAGGATTGAAGCACTGAGTTGCGGTCAACCTCCCCCAGGCATAGCCACAAAAACACTTACCCATTTACTCTTATCTCTTACCTTTAACATATTCCCTACACCCATCACCCCATGAACAACAAAGATTTTCGCAAATATGCCCATGAATTTGTTGACTGGATTGCAGACTATTTTGAGCAGATTGAGCAATATCCGGTAAAATCGAAAGCAAATCCGGGCGACATAAAGAACAACCTCCCCGCTGATGCTCCTCAAAAAGGAGAAGCGATGGACCGGATCTTCGAAGATTTTCAAAAGATTATCCTGCCGGGCATCAGTCACTGGCAGCACCCGGGCTGGTTTGCCTACTTTCCGGCCAATAACAGCCCCGCCTCAGTGCTGGGAGAAATTCTCACGGCCGGGTTGGGAGTGCAAGGGATGATCTGGGATACCTCCCCTGCCGCCACCGAACTGGAGGAGGTGGTAATGAACTGGCTGAGAGACATTACAGGTTTACCACCTCACTTTACCGGTGTAATACAAGACACCGCTTCCACAGCCACACTTTGCGCGCTGCTGTCGGCCCGGGAAACAAATACTGATTTCCAGGTAAACCAGAAGGGGTTTCAAAAAACCCTCCGGGTATATACCAGCGAGCACACCCACTCCAGCATTGAAAAGGGGGTGAAAATTGCAGGCTTTGGCCGCGAAAACCTTGTATATATAGCGACTGATGCAAACTTTGCCATGCGTCCGGACGCATTGAGGGAAGCCATCGAAAAGGATATAAAAGCAGGTTTCACTCCCTGTTGCGTGGCCGCTACCCTGGGCACAACATCTTCCATGGCAATGGACCCCATCGAAACGATTGGCAAAATCTGCCGGCAATATAATATGTGGCTGCATGTGGATGCTGCCTTCGCCGGCACTGCGGCTATTGTTCCTGAGTACAGGGATTTTCTGAAAGGAATAGACAAGGCCGACTCTTATGTTTTTAACCCTCACAAGTGGATGCTTACCAACTTTGACTGTTCAGCCTACTTTGTAAAGGATGCGGAGATACTGAAACGTACTTTCTCCATTTTGCCCGAATACCTGAAAACAGTTTCCGGTGAAAGTGTAAACAACTATCGCGACTGGGGTATTCAGCTGGGCCGGCGCTTCAGAGCCCTTAAGCTTTGGTTTGTAATACGCTCCTATGGCGTGGAAGGGTTGCAACAAATGGTAAGAAAACATATTCAGCTTGCAAACACTTTTGCCGGATGGATTGAGGCCCACCCAGATTTTGAATTACTTGCTCCCGTAAATCTGAGCCTGGTATGTTTTCGATACAAGAATCAGAAATTCAGCCAGGAAGAACTCAACACATTCAACCCATCGTTGCTGGAAAAAATCAACGCCAGCGGAGAGGTTTACCTTACCCATACCGTTCTCAATGGCAACTACTGCCTGCGTCTTTCGGTGGGGCAGCGCAATACGGAATTGCAGCATGTGGAAAAGGTTTGGCAGATAATACAAAAGGCAATACCAAGCCTGAACACTTAGTATTGCCTCTCGCAAGGTATTATTTCAGTTAATCCAGCAAAGCTGCATCGCGAATTCTGCGGCGCAATATGTTGGAATAGCTGCGGGCTTTTTTCACCCCATAGTCGGTATAGGCTCGCTGGGCATGACTGAGAGCGGTATCGAGATCGCCCTGTATTTCGTACATGAGCGCCAGGTTGTAATACGACCTTCCTGCTGTTTTCCTTTTAGATGAGTTGGCGGATCTTTTCCATGCTTCCATGGCTCCGGACCAATCGTTTACGGTAGCACGGCGCACCCCGATATTAAAATTGGCATCTCCCTTCCCTTTGGTGAAGAAATCGCGGTTGGCACGATACCAGTTGGGGCTTATGCGGTTGGCATACAACCTTCCGGCTGCATGGCTTACCTCCAGCACGGCTTGTCGCTGATCTATCAGACCCCCAATGGCCAGCTGCAAAACAGTACCTTTGGCTTCCCACTTGCGATTGTGTCCATAAAGATGCTCATCGATGATCACTTTTCGGGCCGGATCGTACAGGCGAAAGCCCAGGTTTACGGTGGCCACCCCTTCAGCATAAAACTCTCTTGATTTCCTCACATTGCCTTCCCGGTCTTTTTGTTCTACTTCACGGCTTCCATTGGTAACGATAAAGTTGGAGTCGAAGGTCTCCAGCACCAGTAAGGCATCCGTTCCATATTTGCGGCAAAGGTTTTCCACCTCCTCCCACGACAGAATGGGGGGCCAGAACCCGGGAGCCGAGGGGCTTTTAATGTTTTCGTCGGCCCGAACCACCTGATAACGCTGATTGTCCTGCAGGTTGCGCAACAGACCATCCATGGCACGCTGGGCTCCCTCCTTGTCAAGGCCGGGTATTTCTCCTGTAATGATGCTTTCAATGGTTCCCAGATTGCGGCGTTCGGTTTCACTGCGATCGAGCAGCAGCACCCGCTGCACATGCGGGCCCACAAATACCTGTGCAGGGCGCTGAACGGGCACATATACCGTGCGGCTGCAGGCAAGGGAAACCAAGGCAAGAAGAATGATGGGTAAAAAACGGTTCATGGTTTTTGCGGATTGAGTGAGCACAGAGTTTTCGCAGCGCAAGATAGCAAGTTTCAGGCCAGAGGTACCAGGTAAATACACGGTCTTCCCATGCGTATTGTCTCGTGTTTTTAAGGCACGAACCAACAAATCAGAATATAATGCCGTCGCAGAAAAGTATTCGGGCAAGACCACCGGATTATTGCTGTGTAAAAAGTTGTAATTTTGCGCCATGCAAAAAAAAGTTATCATCGGGCTTTCCGGAGGGGTAGATTCCAGTGTGGCTGCCTGGTTGCTCAAAGAACAAGGGTATGATGTAACGGCCCTGTTTATGATCAACTGGAAGGACAGCAGCGTGACCCTCTCAGGCGACTGCTCCTGGGAGGAAGATATCATTCTGGCCCAGCTGGTGGCCCGGAAAATTGGAATCCCTCTGGAAGTGGTCGACTCTTCAGAGAAATACAAAGCCAGCGTGGTGGAATACATGTTCTCGGAATATGAAAAGGGACGCACCCCCAACCCCGATGTACTCTGTAACCGCGAAATCAAATTCGACGTCTTCCATGAAGCCGCAAAACAATTTGGCGCAGATTACATTGCCACCGGACATTATGCACGAACCGAGAAAGTGCTCACCGAGAAAGGCGAATTCACGCGGCTATTGGCCGGAAAAGATCCCAATAAGGATCAATCGTATTTCCTTTGCCAGCTTTCGCAGGAGCAGTTGAGCAATGTGCTTTTCCCTATCGGCGATATTGAAAAGCCTGAGGTGCGTCGTATTGCAGCACACCTGGGCCTGGCTTCGGCCGAAAAGAAAGACTCGCAGGGCATCTGTTTTGTGGGAAAGGTTGATCTTCCTACCTTTCTGCAGCAAAAGCTCGCACCTAAAACCGGCAATGTGATTGAAATTGACACTGCCGACAATACCCTTCTTGCACAACACAAACTGTTTTCTGCTTCCATTGAAAATGATGAACACCTGGAAGTTGTTTGCAGCAATTTTGACTTTTCAACTATGCACGGCATGGTGGCCGGGCAGCATCGCGGGGCCCACTATTTTACCATTGGCCAGCGCAAGGGGTTAAACATTGGAGGCAAAGCGCTGCCATTATTTGTGCTGGGTACCGATGTGGAGAAAAACATCGTTTATGTGGGACAGGGACATGACCACCCCGGACTGAACCGCAAAGGACTGTTTATCAGCCCGGAAGAGATCCACTGGATACGGCCTGATCTGGCCCTTACACCCGGCCAGGAAAAACGTTGCCTGGTGCGCATCCGCTACCGCCAGGAATTGCAAAGTGCGACCCTTATCATGCGCCAAAAAGGTCTTTATATTCTTTTTGATCAGCTGCAGCGCGGTATTGCCGCCGGCCAGTTTGCCGCATGGTACTATGATGATGAAGTGGTGGGCTCGGGGGTGATTGGATGATGTTGTTTTTCTTGTGTTCTTCTCCCAGAACTACCCTTTCAAAAATACTGTTGGGATAGTCAATTACAATAAAACAGATAGATATTCTGCAAACGACGAAGGAATAAGCCTTTTTACTACTCTCCCCCCATCAGCAACTGCTTCAGTTTCGAATAATCATTGGACAGTGAAGCAAATATCTCCTTTTTGTGCTCAATGGCTTTGAGCTGGGCAGGTTTTGATATTCGAAGACATTACCTCCGATGGCAATTACCCTAAGTACCTGGCAATCGTCAGATGTGCAGTCTATGTTAAAATGCTTTATTGATTTTCCACATGTGGTGATCTGTTTTTGCTGAAACGGGCTTACCTTACTTCTGAAAAAACATGGGGCACGCAGAGGGAATCAGCCGGAAAACTACATCCTTACAGGTTAAGTTGATTATTTCTTTCTATAACTTTACAACAATCCTCTATCATTGCTCTTTTTTGTAATACTTTTACAACAAAATTCACAACTACCATAACCCGGACCATGGGTACCCTTTTGTGCATTTATGCAGCATGCAACACATCTGCCCATTCTCAGCACAAACCAGAAGCCACAACATCCTTCAATCCAACCACACACCTAAAACCACCCGCGATGAGCACAAATAGCCTGGAGCACAAACTTGTTCTTGATCTGGACTCCTGGATAAAAGGGAGCACAAGTATTTTCTTCCGCGCCTTACCCCCTTTTCTGATACAATACTTAAAAAGAGTTGTACGGCAGGATGAAATCAACATCCTGCACAACCGGCACCATGACAAAATGGGGATGGAATACGTGAATGCCCTGTTGATCGATTTCAAGATCAACATAAGAATACACAATGAGCATTTGCTGGAAAAAGCAGACAGGTGCATTTTCGTAGCCAACCACCCCCTGGGGGGAGCAGATTCTCTTTCTTTACTGCATTGCATACACAAACTTAAGGGTAAGGTGGTTTCACCTTCCAATCAGTTTTTCAACTACTGTCCTAACCTTCGCCCCCTTATTGTGGGTGTGAATGTTTTTGGAAAATCGAGCAGCGAACAAATCCGTGCAATCAATGAAGTATTTCGATCAGACTCTCAGATCATGATTTTCCCGGCGGGTTTGGTTTCCAGACACATAAAAGGAAAAATCCAGGACCCTGAATGGCACAAATCGTTTATCAGCAAGGCTATCCAAACTGAGCGTTTTGTGGTACCGGCCTTTATCTCCGGGAAAAACTCGAAGAAGTTCTACCGATTATCCAGATGGAGAAAGTTTTTCAGAATAAAAATGCCCGTAGAGGTATTGCTTTTACCCCAGGAATTATTGAACAAAAGAGGAAGTGACATTGATGTGGTTTTTGGCGACCCCATCCCTCACACCACTTTTGATCATTCCAAAACACCGCACCAATGGGCACAAACTGTGCGTGAAATGGTTTATGAGCTGGGTGAGAAAAACCTGACCACGATCCAAAATGACCCTATCACAAAACCCAACCCATCATTATCGCAGAAAGTACAATTCTCTTAAATCAGTTCTTGAGTTTTTTATCCCAAAAGACATACTGACTGACAAGCCAACGATACCCATCTAAAGTGCATGAAAAAAATTCTGAGAACATGGTTTTTCCGTAAATGGTACTGGTTTATCAGCAATACGGATAAACGAGCTGAGGTATTGTTTATGAACTTTGGTTATCATAATGATTCTGTTACGGTTGCCCTGCTACCTGGGGATGAAAAAAACCGCTACCCGATACAGCTCTATCATCAGTTGGCCCTTCGGGCAGACCTTGAATTAAAGGACATATGCGAAGTGGGTTCAGGCCGGGGTGGCGGGCTTGCCTGGATACATAAAACGTTTAACCCCAAAAGCAGTATCGGAGTCGATCTGAACCCCCAAGCTGTAAAGTTTTGCAACCAATACTATCTGATGCAGGATTTACGGTTTGAAAAGGGTGATGCACAGTCTTTGCCTTTGACCGACAATTCATTCGATATTGTATTGAATGTTGAATCCTCTCACCGGTATCCCTCTTTTGAGTTATTCCTTTCGGAGGCTTATCGCATTCTCAGGGATGACGGCACGTTACTCTTTACCGATTTCAGGCGGCACATTGATATGGATGCAATGAATGCAGCAATCCTGGCCTCCGATTTTCATGTTATGGATCAGGAAATTATTACGCCCTGTATCCTCAAGGCATTGGAGCTGGACGATGCTCGCAGAAGAGATCTGGTAAAACGACTTGTTCCGAAAGTATTACAAAACCTTGCACTGAATTTTGCAGGAGCAAAAGGTACAGAAACCTACCATAACTTTTCAGAAAACAAGTTTGTATATTTTGTTTATGTTTTGAAAAAGAAGTTGAAACCAGCACAAAGTCCCGAACAATAACATAACGAACAGCTCGACATCAGCGAAATACCTCCCCCATAAACCGCCAGAAGCTGCGGTGAAAATCTTCTCCTTCCTCACCCGGGAAGGCCTCCAGGAAAGTCTTGCCCTGGGTTTGCCCCGGATACATGTGCAAAACCTCCCCATTGTAGAGCGGGATGATCTCCGGATGAAACTGGATCCCTAACACATTGGGATAATGCTTATGCTCAATGGCTTCTGCAATTCTTCCATCTGCAGACCATGCTGTTACATCCCATCCTTTACCGATTTTCTGCAATGCCTGGTGATGAGAGCTTGCAATTACGGGCATGAGCGATACATCTCCGGCAACCTGCGCCATTATGCTACCCTCCTTCAGGCGTATGCGGTGAAACGAATAGGGAAACACTTCGGGCTCGGTTTTGTAATGGATATAATAATTCCGATGCTGCTCGTCGGCCGGCTGAGCCAGTACCCCTTCAACTGTATGAACATTGTAGAGTTCTGTAGGGATATCCTGGTACATGGTGCCACCGGTAGCAACATTCATGGTTTGCATACCCAGGCAAATACCCAGTATTCTGTACTCAGGGTTTTCTTCCAGAAACGGAGCAAAAGCCTCATCCTGGTATCCACCCAACAGATGAAACAGAAATGACAACTCCAGATGATGGCGTTGCGGATCGGTGATTACAGTGAGCAGGCTGGTTTCAGCTCCATAGATTGCGGGAGGTATATCGGGCCCGCCAAAGAAAATAACCCCCTGGCTATGTTCGAAAATTTTCCTGAAATCGGCGCTTAAGGCATTTTCTGCAAACAGGTCTGCAGGATCAAGTACCGGCTCCAGCCCCACAAGTGCAATATTGCCCGGTTGTTTTTCGCGCAGGAACTTGTGAGAAAGCGAGTAATCGTAAGCGGCAGCCTTGTGGTATACACCCACCACCTGGTAATTGCCGGGCAGAGTGAACAGCCCCTGGGAGGTAAGAAACATGAACCGCTCCAGGTTCAGCACTGTGGGGTGCATCAGCACAATGGTTCTCTCAGGATTGGCAAAGGGTGCGGGAGATTCATATCCTGAATCTGACTGGCAGGAGAATATCAGAAGACTGAACAGAAGAAGGAAGGTACGGATCATGACGAATGGATATTTTTGAATATAACTTACAAGAGTACTGCACTCAAAAAAACAAGGACCCCAAGCCCGACAAGGTCAAAGCCTCAGACTATGCCAGCTCTCCGACAACAACTGCTTAACCAGTTTTTTTTCTGATAAAAAAGTGAAGAAAGAAAGGGCAATCCAAAAATATACAATTATCTGGAAAATAATCATTCCAAATACCAACAGCTTTAAGGCAAGCAGACAATACTCAATTACCAGTCATCAATGGCAGCACCATTTTGAGAGCATCTGTGACAACTCTTCCAGGGCAACGGGTTTTGTCAGGTAATCATCCAGCCCCTTACTCATATACTTTTCTTTATCTCCTTCAAAGGCATTAGCACTTAAACCAATAACAGGAGGCAGAGCAGAGAATTCTTTCCGCAGATTTACAGTAGCAGTTAAGCCATCCATAACAGGCATCTGGATATCCATAAAGATGACATCAAAAATACCGGGTTTGAAGGTTTTGAGGGCTTGTTCGCCATTGTTGGCAACCACTACACTATGCCCCAGTTTTTTGAGCATCAGGGAGATCACCTTTTGGTTCACCTGCTTATCTTCCACAAGTAAAACGTTCAAATTCTGTGGTGAAGGCATGGTTTCGACTTCTTCAGGCTGGTTGGATATCCGGGCCGTGGCCACCAGAGAGTGAAATGTAAACCAGAAGGTACTTCCTTTGTTGAGCCGGCTTTTCACACCTACCTTTCCCCTGAGCAATGCGGCCAGCTCCTTGCTGATATAAAGCCCCAGTCCCGTACCTTCCACAGGCCGCATATCGTTTTGCTCCAACTGGGAAAACGGAGTGAAGATATCTTTCTGTTTTTGCATTTGTATACCGGGGCCATGATCGGTAACTTCAACCCGAAACTGACTGGACCTTTTGCGATGATCTGCCACAGGGAAAAACCTTACCACAACGGGGCTGCCATTCCCGTATTTCACCGCATTGGAAATAAAATTGGTGGCAATCTGCATTATTTTGGGAAGATCCGATTCAATTTGTTCCGGCAGATGAGGCGACACCTCCAGTACGAAGGGAATGGATTGGCCACACAAGGAAACCAAAAGATGCCGAAGCCTGTCTACCAACTCCTGGGTAGGGAAGTAGATCTGCTGAACAGGCATTTTTCCGGCTTCAATTTTTGAATAATCGAGCACCTGATTGATGATCATGCGGAGGTTCTGGGTAGATATCAGGATGGTTTCCAGGTAGTCTTTTTGCTGATCACTCATAGGTGTTTGCGCCAGAATATGCGCCATACCTTCGATCCCGGTTAATGGAGTACGGATTTCGTGGCTCATATTGGCCAGGAAGTTTTGTTTGATCTCAACTGTTTTCTTTGCCAGTACCACCTCCTGCTGGAGCTTTTTGCGTTGGGCCTTTTCGGTAATATCCATTACTACTCCGGTCCAGACACGGTCGCCATTTTTCAGCACCCTGGGAAACGAATACACATTCAACCAACTGTACTTTTTGCCGGTTTTCATTTGCCCCTCAAAGAAAAAGGGGGTAAAGTTGCGGATACTGGCGTCATTCAACTGAAGAAAACGCTCTTTGTCATCCGGATGAACTTTCATAAAAACGGGCTTGATATCCTGGTTGGGATCTGTGGATTTCAAAGCGAACATCTCGGCAAATTTCTTACTAATAAAATCAATCTTTATCCGGATATTCAGCCCCTGGTTAAGATCTTCTTTTGCGGGAACTCTGAACCGAAAGATCCCCACTGGCTGATGATCGATGATATCTGAGAGCATTTCCTTGCTTTCAGCCAGCTCCCTTTCCGTATATTCCTGTTGCCGGATCAATTCAAGCAGCTGCTCGTTTCTTTTCTCCAGTTCTTTGATTCTCTTCTGCAATTCCGGGTAATAGCTTTTGCGCATAGATTTCTCACCCAGACCCATGATCTGCTCCAGGGTAGCATCCCGATCTTTGGGTTTATCAGAGCGCCTCTTCATACAATACCTCCAGGTCGCGTTGTTTAGCTTTTCGTGGGTTGGTGATCAGGCAGGGATCCTTAACAGCATGTTGGGCAAGGATCTTCACATCCGAAACCTTTAGACCCTTATCAGCCAGGCCATAAGCGATACCCAGCTCTTTCTTCAATTGTGTGAGATCCTGCAACAGCAACCGGGCCTTTTCTGAGCTGGTTCTTCCCTGTATATCGATACCCAACTCCCTGGCCACACGGTCGTAGCGCTCGGGAGCATGTTTGTAATTGAACATGATAACGTGATCAAGCAGTATGGCATTGCATTCGCCATGTGGCAAATCCAGGTAGCCCCCCAGGCTGTGGGCCAGGGAATGAACGGCGCCCAGGCTAGCATTGGAAAATGCCAGCCCTGCCTGCATACTCCCAAGCATCAGCTGGGTTCGGGCCGAAAGATCATCGGGCTGATTTACAGCCAAAGGAAGATGGGTTCGCAACAACCGGATGGCTTCCAATGCATGCAAGTCTGTCATGGAAGAATGCGCTGTAGATACAAAAGCTTCAATGGCATGCACCAACGCATCCATGGCCGTGCAGGCAGTAAGGTAGGGGCTCATGGTCATACAAACACGGGGATCAATCAATGTAAGATCGGGCACCATGGAGTTGGAGATGATGGCAAACTTCATCCGGCGCCCGGTATCATTGATAATAGCAAACTGCGAAACATCGGCAGAAGAACCACTGGTAGTGGGGATACAGATGAGCGGTGGGCCGGGAGTATCAACGTTATCAATTCCTTCAAAAACTGAAATGTGCAAACCGTTGGTGCTTACAATACCGATCCCCTTGGCGCAATCCATCACGCTACCCCCGCCAACGGCAATGATAAGGTCGCATTGGTTTTGCAGGTACATTTCAGCACCTTCCATAACTTCAAAGTCGCGCGGATTGGGGCTAACGCCCGAAAAAAGAACATAAGCAAGCCCCTGATCCTCTAACTGATCCATCACTTCCTGCGCCCAGCCTGCCTGCATCACCCCGGGATCTGTGACAATAAAAGGCTTTTCGGCACCAAAATTCCTTGCATAACGCCCCACGTGGCCCAGGGCAGTGCTTCCAAAAATAATCTCAGGGGCAACAAATTTCCTTATATCTGCCATATTTGCAACATTGCTTTAGGGGAAGAGAATAATACCGCAGAAAAATTCTCTGCAACCCCCTCCCGATTATACTGCAATGTACAAATTACTTTAAAAGGCTTAAGCCGTATTTCACGTATTTTCAAGGAAATACAACATATTACCACATATCATTACCTCCGGGTATAACAAAAACGGTTGCGCCCTAACACTGGTTGCGCGCGCAAGGGCTGTTGGTAAGAAAGAACCCAAGGAAGCCCCCCAGTAAAATACTTTGCATGTAATCGCCCACAATCCAGGCATCCATATGCCGGCCATTGGTAAAGTAGAAATACCCAAACCCTGCAAGGGCCCCAACCAGAATGGCTACTATTGATTTGCGGAAATGAGGGGATTTTACTACCGCAGTTATCCCCTTGTGCTCAGGCTGTGTTTCCAGTTTCTTGAATTCCATAACAACATTGTATTTATATATGCAAATATATAAATCTTTCCCCACGCCAGATTCAATTAAGCATTATTTAACAAGCCGGATGAGGGATATTCTGCGAAACACGAAAAACAATTATGCTACCAGCAAGGAAACATTTGCTCCAGAAATACATTGCTGTTTGGCAAGCATGAGCCCCATCTGATTCATGATAATCTCAATTAAAATACATTGACCTGGAATTTTTAAGCTCTCTGGATTAATCAATTCACACATCACAGACATTTACTAATAAAACCCACATGAGCTCCGAGCGCTCAGAAAGACAATAAACATGGCGTAAGTGGGTTACATTTAACAACTTAAATCAAATATTCGAATGAAACTTGCATGAGCACTGCGGCTCACAAAAAAAGATGAACCGAAGCTCGACGCAGTCAAAACAGACATGCAAGTTCCCCCGCACAGGCGGGGCAGGCATACGACCAATTACTTAAACATATTATTTTCTGATGAAGTTAAAACTCACGAGTAATGCCCCGAGAAAGGCAGTTTTTCCAACAACCGGCAGTCCGAAAAATCTGAAGCCTGGTTTAGAAAACTCCAAATTTTTTTGTGCGCTAAAAAAACTCAAAAACTTTAAACATTTAATAAATTTTAGTAAATTTGTTTTTTAATTCTAATTGCCATTCTTTTTATTCTAATCGAACATATATCCACACTAACACCTATTTAGTTGATTGGTTTTTTGTTCTAATGCCTGACCTGAACCCCTCTCAGCAAGCCAGGAATTCTGGTACTTGAAAAGGCCACAGTTTTTCAAAACTATTTTGAGTGAATCCAGTACTGAACCTGGATCTTTTACCGCCAGCGGGTAACTTACCATCCTGTCATTTATCCATACACAATTCTTTGGTTTCTGTTTAGGCAAGACCCATTTGATCAAATCAACTGATCTTGCCTTACAATCTCAGCAATATCAGTATGGGCTTAAAGCTCACACGTTTTTTTAATTAAAAAAAATGCCATGAAAAAAATTTTATCATTTCTGATTCTTTCCATGTGCCTGGCCAACTGCATTGTGGCACAGGAAGTAAACGGAAAAATTTTATCAACCCACAACAACCTTACAGTAGTGAGGGTTTGGGGCACACACCAGGAGCGTGGTTTTGCAGCAGGATATCTTCTTGCTGATAAATTTACCGATGCGTATGAAAACTATATTGCATGGGCTTTCGGGCCCTATCTGCCCATAGCTAAAATGCTAATACTGGATCCGAGCCACTTTTACATTGATGCCGAATACCTTGAAGAAGCTGAAGCCTTTATTCAAGGGGTTCATGCTGCCGGATTTGGAGCGAACCTTGACTTTGCAGATGTACTGGTTGGCAATTGCTTTTTGGATATCCAGGGGGTACTGGCCGGCCTGGCCAGCATGCAAACGGGTTGTTCGAGCCTGATGAGCTGGGGCGATGCAACCCGACAGACTGACCTGAATGGCAAATCTGTGATTACCCGGCATCTCGACTGGGATATTGTTCCGGTTCTATTGAGAAACCAGGTAATGGTCATTCACATTCCTTCAGAATCCAACGAACAACCCTGGCTGCTCATCGGATTTGCAGGACAGATCTCTGTCATGTCGGGCATCAATCAAAGTGGATTGGCCATTATGCACCAATCCATGAATGATGTTGTAACCCCCGGAGCTCCCTTCAGAGCCTACGAACCCATAACCTTTTCCATGCGCAGGGCAATAGAGCGCATTGACCTCAATCAGGATGGTGTAAGCAATGTATTGGACATTAAAGCTGCCCTTACCGTAAACCCTTATGGTTTTGCCAACAATTATATCATTACAGGTCTTGCGCCTGCCTCTGGCAACAGTGATGAAAACATTGCCATTGTTGCCGAGGTAGCCAATATGGCTCCTTATTACAGCATCAGGCACAACAACTACCCCGACAACATTCCCGGACAGAACCTTTATGCTGCCAATGCCTGCATTTCGCGAAATGATGCTTTGAATTTTTGCGACCGCTACAACAACATTGTTCAGCATATGGGCAATGGAATGAAAATGAGCTCAAAAAAATGCTGGGACCTCATGAAAACCTATTCTGTATTGCCTGGTCGCAATCTTCAGTTTATACAGTTCATTCCCGAAAAGCATTCCCTGAAACTTGGGGTGCATCAAATGGATGGAACCATCGCCTCCCAGGCTCCCATATTAAGATTTAATACTATCGCAATATTTAAGCTGCCTCAGAATCTAAAGGATGAAATAGTAGAGGATTCTGAATTCTTCACCCTGGAGCATCACACCCTATCTGAGCATCTGCGGGTATATCCCAACCCCGCGAGAAATTACGTAAGAGTATCGTTTGAGGTTCCCACATCAGAAAATGTTACAGCAAACGTGTATAACATCCTGGGATCTCTGGTTTACACCCGGCTTTTCTCATGCAATGAAGGCACTTGCGCACTTGACATCGACACCTCCGGTTGGCCTGAAGGCCACTATCTGATACAGGTCTGCAGTACAGAAAAAGTCATGACCCACAAAGTCGCATTGGCAAGGTAGCGCCAATACCTGAGAGTAACCAACCAAGGGACTGGCAATTCTGATTTCCCAACAAGCATCAGAAAACCGATCAACTGAGGAGGCTGCTTCCAAAGCCCTATACCAACCGGACGCTGGGTAAACCGGCAAGCACATTGCAGAACTTGCCGAAGCGAAAATTTCACTGATTGTCCAATACCTTTTCTATCGGTCAGGCAGAGAGTTTTCTCAACCACCCAACCACCAGCTGGGGCTCATGAGGCGGCCTCCTGTTTTTGCAAACATTACTCCCCCGGCCCCCAATCGGCAATCCTTGCAAATTCAAGCTTTTTACTATCTTTACCGGGCAACCCTATCCGACAATTCAATCCAATCGACATATAACCTAACCCATGTAAAGATGACAAGAATTCTCTTTTTTATTGTTACAGCTGTTCCTACAGCATTGGCAGGATGTAAAACTACAAGCCCTGAACTGGATCAGAAGCTGCGCGAACGGATCAACCAATACGAAACCGTAGTGCTTACCACCCAGCTGGATGGACTCAGCCAGGCCGAGCGGGAAATGCTCCCCATCCTGATGCAGGCCGCCGACATCATTGACCAGATCTTCTGGTTGCAGGCTTTTGGCCCCAAAGACTCTTTAAAGGAATTGATGGGAAATACAGCGGCATGGGAATACGCCCTCATCAATTATGGCCCCTGGGGAAGACTGGAAGGACATACCGCTTTCTTCCCCGGATTTGATGACAAACCCCTGGGGGCGCGTTTTTACCCAACTGACATGACGCGTGAGGAATTTGATCAATGGCCCGATCTCTACAAAACATCACCCCATACACTTGTAAGGCGCAACGAAAACGGGGATTTGTATGCTCTACCCTACTCCGTTGCCTTCGGGCAAATGAACCAGGAGGTTGTCCGGCTGCTGCACAAAGCCGCCCGCATGGCAGACTATCCGCCTTTTGCCAGCTACCTTGAAAAACTGGCACAGGGATTCCTTACCGACGATTTCCGCGACAGTGAAACAGCGTGGATGGCCATGAAGAACAATACGCTCGATGTGATCATGCGCCCACTTGACAAGGGAGAAGACCGCAAATTTGGCTACAAAGCTGCATACAGCTGCTATATTGTGGTAAAGGACCCGGAATGGAGCCGCCGACTGGAACGTTTTGCCGGCATGGCCGCGAACCTTCAGCAACGCCTGCCCGTATCCCCTGCCTATAAGCAGGAAACCCCTGGCGATGCCTCTGAAATCCTGGTGTATGATGCGCTATACTATGCCGGGCACTGCAATGCCGGCCCCAAAATTATTGCCCTGTATCTGCCGCGCGACCCGGAGGTGCAGGCAAGTACGGGCACCCGCAGCATGCAACTCAAAAATGTGATGGAAGCCAAGTTCAGCGAAATCCTCCTGCCCATAGCACGGATGATGATCCACCACGACCAGCAGCAGCACATCAGCTCCGATGCGTTCTTTATGCTTACCGCATTCCACGAAATAGCTGCCGCACTGGGCATTTCACAAACGATAAACGGACAGGGACCGGTAAGGGAAGCCCTTCGTGAATATCATGGCACCATCGATGCAACCGCCACCGACCTGATGGCGCTTTACCTTATTGCTCAGCTTCAGGAAATGGGCGAGATAACCGCAGAAGAGCTGCAGCAAGCCTATGTAACCTCCTTTGCCAGCATCATGCGCTCAAGCAGGTTCGGAACCGCCGGTGCCCATGGCATTGCAGGAATGATACGCTTCAACATTTTTGCTCAAGAAAATGTGTTTACCCGCAACGAAACCACCCAGACCTACCATGTGGATGTAGACAAGATGAAACAAGCCGTGGAAAAAGCACTGCAACAAATGCTTACCCTGCAGGGCGATGGCAACTACGAGCTGGCAAAAGAACTGGTGACCCGCTACGGCACCATGCCGGAAACCCTCAGGTACGACATCAATCGCATCAACGCTGCAAAAATACCCGTGGATGTTGCCTTTAAGCAAGGAGTTGATTTTCTGGATCTGTAATGATAAGGGCTGTGATAAAGCCGGGACTTATTCATTTTATGAGGTTCGTTGCTGTCGTTTCTGCAGTATTATGAGGGCAAAAGGATTATTTGTAAAAAAATGATTCTACGTTGTGATGGAAGCAGATTCAGCTATTAAGCAACTGTCATCCCGAATGTAACAAAGTGAAGTGAGGGATCTCATATTTACAACCTGGGTGTTATCTTTAATTTACCGGACAATAGTGATTAAGACCAGGAAAATGCGGGGTATATTTGATAATATAAACAAGTTATGCCCAAGCTAATATGACAGCACATTGCAGAATTAACAGAAAATACTTTGATATCTTCGGGATTGTTTCTATTTTTGGAAACATATTGGTTTTAACGGACAAATATGGAGAAACCAATCGAAGTAATATTCCTGAAACAAGCTGAAGAATTTACTAACTCAATTGAAAACAACCCGAAAAAGAAACTATTTCAGGCAATACGTAAGACCAAAGACCGATTATTCGGACAATGGTTTACAAAATTGAAAAGTAGTGACGGGATATTTGAGTTTAGAGTTGATGACAGCGGAAAATTTTATCGGCTTTTTGCATTCTGGGATACGGAAGGAGAAGAAGAAACATTGGTTGTGGCTACTCACGGACTAATAAAAAAGACTAACAAGACACCACCAGCGGAAATTCGGAAAGCAGAGCAGATAAAGCGGGACTACTTCGAAGAAAAGAAAATTGAGAAAAAGAACAAATCAAAGTAATGAGCTATGACGACAAGAAAATATAAGACCTTAGGAGAACTGGAAGACAAATATTTCGGTGAACGTGGAACGCCCGAGAGAGAACAGTATGAATTTGAGCTCAGCATGGAGATATTGGGCGAAAAACTCAAACAAATCCGGAAAGAAAAGAAAATGACCCAAGAAGAATTGGGGAAATTAATCGGAGTTCAAAAAGCACAGATTTCCAAATTGGAGAACGGAGCAAGCAGTGCGACAGTTTCTACCATTTTGAAAGTATTTAAAGCACTGAAAGCAAAAGTGAAATTCCAGATTGAAATTGAAGACGGAAATCAATTAGCCGTTTCGTGACGACTGAAAAAAAGAAAGCCAGGCCATAACATGGTATAACCAATCTCATCAGAAATGACGAGACGGGGCTTGGTGTTAGTTTTGGCGGTAACCTGAAACAAGTTTTATAACGGACTAATATTCTGCACGGTATAAGGGTGCAAGCTTTACGGGTAGAAATTTGGTAGAAATTTTATAAAGGTAGCATCCCATAAAGTGTGTAAGTTCTAGGAAAAGTTATTCTGGAATTTTTCCGACCCCATCCAAAAGGGTCAGGA
>ERZ869909.183-NODE-183-length-92769-cov-7.030628_pt1 | contig 92769 bp, 78 predicted proteins | sample MGYA00520892_ERZ869909 | MGnify/ENA primary metagenome ERZ869909 (study PRJEB32215, sample SAMEA104723947) | bioreactor metagenome | biome: bioreactor; feature: anaerobic bioreactor; material: water | place: China | collected 2015-03-12 ... | reverse complement strand
TGCCCGCCAGCAAGCAGGCGGGAAGAATGAGCGAGAGCAAGCTTCTCGCACTCCAGAGCGCGCTCCGCGCGCAGGGATCTATTGCGGCTATGCCGCGATGGGCTAATTTGTTATGCCCCGTTGGGGCAGGGGAGGTCGAAAGAGATCGCGTGCTTTACCCATGGATCCATCGAGGGAAACAATCTCACGCTGTTCACTTTTCCATTCCGGATAATCGGCCCGCGCGGGCCAAGATGGCTACATTATTCCTAAGAGTGCTCTATGGCTCGCCTCGTCAGCCGCACTTCTCCAGCGAGATGTCATCCCCGTTGACCACGACGCGGAAACGCTCAATCATGTCGCTCGGCGGGCGCTGCACTGCGGGGTCGAGCGAGAAGGTCCACCCGTGCCAGGGGCAGGCGACCGTCTTGTCGTCCGCATCCAGCCAGCCCTCGTTCAACGGGCCGCCCGCGTGCGGGCACATGTCGCAGATGGCATAGAACTCACCGCCGATATTGAAAATCGCGATGTCTTTCCCCTCGAACTCGACGACTTTGCTCTTTCCATCCGGAATTTCCGACGCCTTCGCGACCACTGCCATGCCATTCTCTCCTGTGATGTCGAGGGGTCTCGCGCGCTATTCCAATGCGCTCAGTAGCGCCTTGAACCATTGCTCGTGCCGCACCGGGGCAAGGTCGGCACAATTCTCCACCTCCGCGCGGGAGGGCAGGGCGCCGAGCTTGTGCGCCCGCTTCAGCCATTGCTGGCACATGGGTTTGCGTCCCTGCCGGCCGCTCAGGCAGGCCATCCGCCAGGCCCCACTGCCGGGATGCAGCGATTCCGCCCGGAGCAGGTGATCGCGGGCCTCATCCACCAAGTACGCGCGGATCTCCTCCTCGGCAGCCATCGCGGCTTCCAGGAGTTTCACCTCGGCGTGTTGAACGCAGTGATGGGCGTGCTTTTTTGATTCGCTCATGGGGCTCTTTTTCACGGGGGGCTGCTTTATGGATTGCAACGCGCGGATGCGGTCGCGGTCAGGGTCCCCCCAATTATACGCCCTCGTCCGGGGGGGTGCCAGTGCGGGTAGGTACCAAGAGACTCACCCCGTACCCGATCACGAACGCCGCCACGAACCCCGCGCCGCCGTGGAGGAAGAAGTGGATGTTCGTGTAGCGCTGCACGAAAATAATCACCCCGATGCTGGCGATTGCCCCGCAAAAGGCCCCCACGCCGTTCGCGCGTTTCGTGAACACCGCCAGGGCCATCACACCGCTGAGGCCGCCGCCGACCCAGTTCAGTACCATCAAGAACGGATCCCACAGGGAGACCGCCTCGAGCCGGGCGGCCATCATGGCCGTGCCCGTGCCGAGCAGACCAAACAGCAGCGTGATCACCTTCGCCACCAGCAGGGCCTTGCGGTCGCTCACGCCCTTCACGAAGCGGCGGTAGTAGTCCGTCACCAACACGCTCGCCACGCTGTTCATGCTGGAGTCCAGCGAGGACATGGCCGCGGCGAATACACCGGCAATCAGGATGCCCTTGAGCCCGATCGGGAACTGTTGCACCACGAACAGCGGCAGAATGGCGTCGTTTTGAAGCGCCGGATCGAGCTGCTCCGGGTGCTGACGATAGAACGCCCACAGGGCCGTGCCCAGCGAAAAGAAGAGCACAGTGATGGGAATCGTCAGCAGGGCGTTCGTCCATACCGCGCGCCGGGCCGTCTTCACATCCGCCGTGGAAAGGTAGCGCTGCACGACCGTCTGGTCCGCCGTCGCTGGGTAGAGGTTCGACATGGCGTTGCCCAGCAGCACGACCCACAGCGCCGGAATCGTCCAATCCCAGGACCAATTTACCGCGTGCAGCTTATCCATCGAGCGGGCATCCGCGATGATCGCCGCCGCGCCACCGTCCACATGCCACACGATGAGAACGAGCGCCACCACGGCCCCCGTGACGAGCACGATGGCTTGGAGCACATCCGTCCAGATCACCGCCTCAATGCCGCCCAACACCGTGTAAATCGTCGCCAGCACGCCCATGGCGATGATGCAGAGGTACACATCCATGCCGGTAGCGGTCGACAGGGCGATGGCCGGAAGGCACATCACGATGCTCACGCGGCAGATTTGAAATGCCATGAAGCACAGGCTGCCGTAGATGCGCACGGGCAAATTAAAACGGTTCTCGAGGAATTCATACGCCGTTGTGATCGGCAATTCGCGGAACCGGGGAATGTAGAACGCCACAATGAACGGCGCGACGAACAGAATGCCCATGTTCGCGAACGCCCATACCCAGTCCGTCGCATACGCGCGCGCGGGAATGGCGAGGTAGGTAATCGCGCTCAACGAAGTGCCGAAAATGCTGATGCCCACCGCCCACCACGGCATTCGCCGCCCGCCGAGGAAGAACCCCTCGGTATTCTTCTCACGCCGCGAGAAATACAGCCCCATGCCGATGAGCGCCGCGAGATAGATCACCAGCGTGGCGTAGTCGATGATGCCGAAGCCGGTGGCAGTGCGAGTGTGGGTACCACGATAGACTTGGCGATGATTGACGCCCCAACCCACTCCGCCCGCAATGTAGACATCGCGGCCATCGGATATCATGCCAACGGAGAACACTGACAGCGAAGGATGATATCCAAGCGTTGCCCAGGAATCCGTGGTGGTGTGGTAGGCGCCGACGATGGCGTAATCCTGGTAATCGTGTTCATCGTGGCGAGGGACATCGCGTCCCTCTTGCTGAAGACGCCAAATCGCTCCCATTTGACCTTCTAAGACAACGATATGCGATGAGCCGACAGCGCATGCACCCATAATCATGCCAGGACTCTGGTCCGCCGGTTGTGTTGACCAACCACGCTCCGGATGGTAGCGGTACAGAGCATTGCGTTGGCCACGCGTCGGGTCGATCGCAAGCTGATAGCCGCCAATTAAGTAGAGCTCACCCCCCTGTACCACGGACACAGCCGTAATGGGTTCAATATCCGGCAATGGGGCGATAGGAGTCCATTCCGGCGAACCGCTGTCGATGTCGATGGACCATCCTTTCGCTAAATAGGAACCGCGACCGTCGGGCCCAATTACGCGCCCGCCCAAGACAATCAATGTAGAGCCGATCAGTCCGCCACATGGCCCGATCACCGGCATCGGAAGCGGGGGGAGGGGAGAGTCAATCACGAGTTCGTCGCCTTGCAAGCGCAGGCGGATCACCGTTCCTAGCGCATCCCCACCGGCGATATATACGGCATCGTCCGTAAAAACCGTCACACCGCCCGTACGCGGGGCCGGCAACTCGCCGACGGTCTGCCATGCGTCCGCGCCGGGTCGAAGGATATGCACTTCCTCACTGGAACCGCCAGTCCGCGAGTTGAATGCGCCGCCCGCTACAACGAGCGTGTCCCCGATCATTCCGAAGGCGTGCCCTCCTATCCCCACTGGCAGCGGCGGCAATTCCTCCCACACCAGCGTCGCGGAGGCGTTGTGGAGGGAGAAGAGCAAGAGCAGGACGGCGGCCATTGCGCGGCCCCACATCCCCCGGCGCTTCGCGCCACCCCCTTCAAAGGGGGACTCGTTGGGCGTCATATGGGAGGGCGAGCGTACCCGCGAGCCGGAAGCCCTCACGATACCCCCGGCTCGCCCCCCTTCGCGAAGACGCTTCGGCGCGGGGACCGGGTACGCTCGCCCCACCGCGCAGGCGTCCAGAAGTCCCCCTTTGAAGGGGGATTTAGGGGGATGTAGGGCGATGCATGTCGGCTTCGGTGGTGTTTTGGCTCGCCTCACCAACTTACTTTGTCCAGTCATCGGCATGAATCAAGCCTCCCGCCGCATCGGTTGCAATTGGCCGTAAGTGAGCGAGCGCCACAGCCACTCCATCGGGCCAAAGCGGAAGTAGTGCAGCCATAGCGGCGACCACGCCAGTTGCAGCGCCCACACGCACAGCACGAACACGAGCTGCCCGGTCCGCTCGACTTCGCCGTGCCAGCCGAGGCCGAAGCCGTAGAAGACCAGCACGCCGATGACGGTCTGCATGAGGTAGTTCGTGAGCGCCATCCGCCCGACGCAGCTGAGGGCGTGGCGCAGCCGTGGAAGTCTGCCGGACTGGCACCACAGCATCACCACGCCGATCCAGCCGAGGGCGACCAGCGGTGAAGCGAAGTAGTTGAAGAGGGAACCGTCAAACGCGACGGAGACCGCCGACCACTCCACGGCGTCCAAGTAGAGGACGCCCGCGTATACCATTGGGACGCCGATGATGAGGGCCAGTACAGCCAGGAGGGCATAGCGCTTCCCGGGCCAATGGGCCTGTACCGCGCCGAGGCGATGGAGAACCATCCCCAGCAGCATGAGCGCCAGGAGCATCGGCAGAAACATGACGGGGAAGCCGAGGAAGTGCCACTGGAACAAAAAGGGCAGGCGATCCAGAAAGATTTCCCAGAAACCGCCCTGCATCGTGGCGATTTGCGGAAGCAACTCCTCCGACTCCGGCGCGAATTGCACACGGAGCCGCTCGAGTTCGACTTGCGGAAAGAAAGGGGCCGACAACGCGCCAACGGCGAGCATGGCGGCGGGTAGGGCGTACAGGATCCCAGAGGCGATGAGCAGGGTGGAAACGGCCTTGTGGCGGAACGGGTACAGTATGAACGCGCACACCGCATAGAACGCCAGCACATCGCCGTACCAGAGCAGGTAGGCGTGCAACAGTCCAATTACCAGCAGGATCGCGTAGCGGCGGAAGTAGATCGCTTGCTGGCCCGGTACCTCCCGCGCTGCCATCATGGCGATGCCCGCCCCGAAGAGCATGCTGAAGATCGAGATGAACTTCGAATCAAAGAAGAGGCGGCTCACGAGCCACACGGCGTAGTTTGCGCCCGTCAGGTCGCCCCAGGCGTGCGGGTTCGAGTAGGCCGCCAGCGGCATCGAGAAAGCCTGCACATTCATCACCAGAATGCCAAGCAGGGCGAAGCCGCGCAGCACATCGATCGATGCAAGGCGGTTCTCGGGCGCGGTGGCCAACCGCTCGGTATCGGTCATCGGTTTCCCCCTCCTGCCGCGGCATTGTACGCGACGCGCCGGCGGTTGGTATAGTCGCCTTTATATGCGGTGGCCGCAGGGTGATGACCTGCCAGGGTGATGGCCTGCCGCGAGAGGGAATGAACATGCGCCTCAATCTCGGGTGCGGTCTCGATTATCGCGAAGGCTGGGTCAATGTGGACGGCAATCGCTCGGTGAAACTTGACTGCCTGTGCGAGTTCGCCGACGGTCTTCCATTCGCCACCAGCAGCGTCGATGGAGTCCTGCTGGACAATGTCCTCGAGCATGTGCCGCGCGAGGCGCTGATCCCGTTTCTGGAGGAATTGCACCGCGTGTGCAAGCCGGGCGCGTCGATCGAGATCTTCGTGCCGCACTACTCGGGCATGTGGGCGTTCAAGCACATCACGCACTACGGCTTCTTTGGCGTGGGCACCTTCGACCCCTTCAAGGTCAAGGCCCCGTTCAATGGGGAGCGCTATTCCGACATCCGCTTCGAGGTGCGTAGGGAAGACCTGCTCTTCTTTCACCACAACCTGCAGACCCTGCCGTTCCTCTCGAAACTGCCGATCAACGGCCTTTTCAATCTCTCCACCACCTGGAAGCAGATCATGGAGCGCTTCCAAGTCTTCGGGTTCGACGAAATCCACTATGTCCTCGAGGTGGTGAAGTGACGGGCGCCGCGCACGGGGCGGCACCAGCCGATATCGCCGCCCCGGGACGGCGCTGGTGGTCTCCGCGCTACCTCCTCATCGTCGGCATTCTGCTCTACGGAGGCATCGCGGTCTACATGGGGGTCGATCGCGTCGGCGCCGCCCTGCTGACGATTCAACCCCTGCCATTCGCGGCGATGATGGCCTCGCTCGCCTTCGCCATGGGGGTTCGCGCACTCAAATGGCGGCTCGCCCTCGGCCCTCGGCAAGATTCCACCGCCCTCTTTTTCATCGCCAAGGGAGTGGGGGACTGGTCACCGGGACGCGTGGGGGAGTTCTCACCGCTTCTCGTGAGGCGTCACCGCAGTGCGCGCCTCGGCGCATGGATCGCCTATGACCGCCTGCTGGAAGTGGTCGTCACCGCCGCGATGGGCCTCTTCGGCCTTGCCCTGATCGGCTGGATCCCGTGGGGCATCGCCGTGGCTGCATTCCTTGCAGGGCTGTTGGCCGCAAGCGGGGTGCTGTGGTGGTTGGGTCGAATCGAGGAGAAATCCTCAAGCACGATCTCCCGATCCCCCGGCGTTTTCGCGCGATTGTTTGCAATCGCACGCACGCTGCGCCGCGAGGCGGCCTCCTTGGCCACGGCCATGCCCTTCATACTGCCCCTCACCATCCTTGGCAAGGCGAGCGACCTGCTGAGCGTTTGGCTGCTCTTCGTGGCGTTTGGTGAGCGGATCCAAGTCCCGCTTATCATGGTCACGCGTTGCGCGCGGGCAGTGCTGGCATCGGTGCCCATCACCGCGGATCAGACCGGCGTGCCGCACGCAACCGAGTTGGGAATCATCAATGAAGTCGCTGGAATACCGGGCCCGACGATCTGGGCCGCGCTTCTGGCTGAAATCGTCGCCTATAGCGCGGTATTCTGGCCCCTATTCGCATTCGCCATCTGGCGGTACCGCCAACCGGAGACCCCCGCATGAAAGACCCACTCCATGTTATTGGCCTGATGTCCGGTTCATCCTGCGACGGCATTGACGCTGCGCTCGTCCGTATCGAGGGCGAGTGGCCGCAGCCGACGGTGGAAGTGCTTCACACCGGCTATTGTCCCTTCGCAAATGAGTTGCGCGCGCGCCTGCTTGACCCGCACCCGACCCTTCAGGAGGTCGCCGTGCTGGACATGGAACTCGGGCACTGCTTCGGCCAACTGGCCCGCCGCCTCATGACCATGGCCGAGCAACGCGGGCATCCCCTGCCCGACCTCATCGCCTCGCACGGCCACACCCTCGCCCATGTGCCCCCCCGGGCCGATGCGCCCGATGCGGGCATCGGCACGATGCAGATCGCCAATCCCGCCGCCATTGCCGCCGCGACGGGACTCGAGGTCGTGTCGGATTTCCGCAAGGCCGACATGGCCCTCGGCGGTCAGGGGGCGCCGCTGGTGCCGTTCGCCGATTGGCTGCTCTCCCACATGAAGCGCAGCACCGTTGCCTGTCTAAACATCGGCGGCATCGCCAATGTCACCGTCGTGACGCCCGACCGCGAAAAGGTCATCGCATTCGACACCGGGCCCGGCAACATGCCTATTGACGGCGCGGTGCGGCATGTCACGCAGGACAAGCAAAGCTACGACCTCGACGGGGAGATGGCCGCGCGTGGCCGCGTCAACCAGGCCGTCTTGAAGAAGCTGCTCGCGCACCCCTATTTCAAGCGGTCGATCCCGAAATCCACAGGCCGCGAGGAGTTCGATGCCTCCGTCTACCTCGCCGACGCGTTCGCCAAGGGCATCCCGGACGACAACCTCGTCGCGACCGTGACGGCGGCCGTGGGGGAGAGCATCGTGCAGGCCGTTCAGCGCGAGGTCATTCCATGCTACAAGCCCAAGCGAATGACCGTCAGCGGTGGCGGCGCCATGAACCCGGTCCTGATGAACCATCTGCGCGAGGGACTGGCCCCCTTGCCCGTCGAGCCCGACACCGCATGGCCGCCGGACATGCGCGAGGCCATTGCGTTTGCCCTGCTCGGCTGGGCGCACGCACGGGGGATACCCTCCAACATGCCCAGCGTCACCGGGGCATCGCGTCCCATTGTGCTCGGGTCACTGACGCGGCCGTAGGGGTTTCCCGCGCGCAACGCCGGTCACGCGCGGATACGCCCTACAGGTAGAAGCGGAACAGCACCTCGGCTACGCAGGCGGGTTTGTCGGCGCCTTCCACCTCAATGGTGGCCTTGAGCTGGCACTGGAAGCCGCCCGCCACCTCGGTGACTTCCTCGAGCGTGGCGCGGCAGCGGATGGCCTTGCCCACGAGCACGGGATTCGGGAACCGCACCTTGTTCAGGCCGTAGTTCAATGCGAATGTGCAGCCCTGCACCTCCCACAACTGCTCGATGTGGTAGCTCAGCAGGCTCAGCGTGAAATACCCGTGCGCCATCGTGCCGCCAAAGGGGGACTCCTTCGCGGCCCGCTCGACATCAATATGCACCCACTGGTGGTCATGCGTGACATCGGCGAAGGCGTTGACGGCCTCCTGCGTGATGGTTTGCCACTCGGATACGCCGATTTCCTTGCCCACCCACTCCGGCAGTTCGGCTACTTGTACAACGGGCTTGCTCATTCGGTCTCGTTCCTTTCGTGCTCATGCAGAAATGCCAGCATCAGCCGGTTAACTTCGTCGGGATGGTCCATCTGCACCCAGTGCGTCGCCTTGGGCAGGTACTCCACGCGGAGGTCCTGCACAAACTTCGGCAAGGGGTCGTTGTTGTGTTTGCTCAGGGCAATGTCGCGCTCTCCCCAGATCACCAAAGTCGGTGCGGGGATATCGACCTTCGGTGCGCGGCCGAGAGAGAATACCAGACGCCGCCCCATCGCGCGATACCAGTTCAACGCGCCCGTGAGGGCCCCGGGCTGATTCAGCGCCGCCTTGTACAGCGCGATATCGTCCTCCGTCATCAATTCCTTCGGAATTCCCCGGAACATGGCGTCGAGATTCTTGTAATTGTCCTTAGAAATCATCCGTTCCGGAAGCCAAGGGAGCTGGAAAAAGTAAATGTACCAGCTCATCTTGATCTGCTCGCGATGCTTGCGGCAGGTCTCCGTGTACGCACTCGGGTGGGGCGCATTCATGCTGATAAGCGTCTTTGTGCGCCCCGGCTCGAACCCGGCAAACGCCCACGCCACCACGCCGCCCCAGTCATGCCCGATGATGTGGCTGCGCTCGATGCCCAGGTGGTCCTGCAGGTGGGCGATATCCCGCACGAGATTCTCGACACCGTACGGGCCCTTCTTTTCGGTGAGGTTGTAGCCGCGCTGGTCCGGCGCGATGACCCGGTAGCCAGCCTCGACGAGCGCGGGAATCTGGAAGCGCCAGCTGTACCAGAACTCGGGAAAGCCATGAAGCAGGATGACCGGCTCGCCATCTTCCGGCCCCGCGTGCGCCGCGTGCATGCGAAGGCCGGGCAAGTCGTGGTAGCGCAATTCCACGCCGGGCAACGGGCTCTCCATCGGTGCATCCCCCTCTAGTGGGCCGCGGCCAAGGGGCCGCCTCTGCGTTTCAGCCGTGTGATGACTTCATTGCGGATTTTCGCGGCCAGCAGGGCATCCTCGCGCGCCTTGAGCGGCTTGCCCTTCGTTGCCGCAAGGATTTCCGTGATGCGCGCCTCGTCCCGCTCGTACAATTGCTGGATGATCTCGTCGCGGACATCCACCAAATCCTCGATATTGGTTCCCAGCCGAGCCATGCGCGCGTCCAGCCGCTTTTTCTCCGCGTGGGGCATGTCGGTTTCCATCCGCTGGCGCTCCATGCAATTTCCGCGCGTATCCAACGCACTGCGGTGAATCCCATTCACCATGTCCAGCGCCATTTCGTACTCACCCAGCCGGCCATGAAGGTGCGCTACGATCGCCCCCACCGATGCAAAGCTCTCATGGCTGTCCAGCCGGGAGTCCTGCTCGATCGCCTGACGGAACCAGCGAATCGCCGCGCGGGTGGCATCGCCCTCGGAAAGGGGGATGTCCGGCCATTGCGACCGCAGGCCCTCGAGCCATGCGCGATGCTCCTTGGCATCCATGGGCTCGGCACTCGGGGTCTCCGGCTCCGGCGTAGCCACCTCCACGGCGGACTCCGCTTGTCCCCCCGTTTCCGCCAACTGCCTTATCGTGCCCACCGTCTTGGCCGATTCGCGCAACAGTGACTCCAGGTGCTGGCCCAGGGTCTCCAGCGCCCGGTCCCGCTCGGCGTCGCCCCCCTTGGCCTGGGCGGTGGCCGAGCGAACCTCCACCAACTCCTCCACGATTCCGCGCAGGCCCTCGCCCAGCCGATCCGTGCTGTCCAGCATGCGCGCGAGCGCCTCGGCACGCGGAGATATGCGCGGCAGCAACGGTTCCGGCGTCACGGCGTGCGCCGGCGCCTCGCCGAGGGGATTCTCGCGATAGAGCCACGAAATGCGCAGAAACAGCCGCGCGATTTTGTAGGCATCCTGCAAGTCGGGCGGGGGTTGCAGCTGGGTGTACAGGGCAAGCAGGTGCAAATGCTGGGCCGACTGAAAGTCAATCTGCTCGTAGTTCACCCCGCGGCCGAGGGCGTCCTTCATCGGGTCCCCGGCCTTGGTGATGCGCCGGTGATACTTCACCACATACGGCCCGAAATCACTCCGCCACGGGTCCGAAAAATCCTCGATCGTATCCGCGTAAAAACAATTCGGGCAACAGCACACGAAATAATAAGGAGGATGCACCCGCTGCACCTTGTCGCTCAACCACTGGAACTCCGGCACGAAATGGTCCGGCTCCTCGTTCAACGGAAGGAACAGGTTCTTGCGGAAGTACCGCTGATCATACGGATGGTGGCACGAAGGACACTTGACGGTCTTGCGAATGAAAGGCGATTGCATCGCTGTCCCCAGAATTCGAGCGTGGCGCCAAGGGAAAGCGTGATGGTAGCAACCGCCGGTTGGGGGGTCAATTCGGCTCGGGGGAGGCCGGGTGGGCGAGCCCGGTGATGCGTCAAATCACGCCCTGTTCCTCAACCTGTTCAGTTCGCCGCTTGACTTCCTGAACGAACGCATTCACATGGTCCGTGCCGATGCGCTTTGGAATAAGGAGCGCCTGGGTAGGCCCGACGAAGATGAATGCGTGGGCCGCCGACTCTTCCAAGCGTTCCACCGAGTCCCAGTTTATTGTCATCGTTCCTTTTTCACTGCGCTGATGCAGGCCGTCATCGTGGAGCGTCAGTGTGTACAAGCCGGACGAACTCTCATCAGTCCCTTTCGTCATGTGTCTCAAGAGTCTGCTTATGTGCCAGCTGATCAGCAATGGAGTGGTGAACCAGGTGACTATGCCAACGCTTGCGAAGATTCCAGCCAAAATTATCAGATTATTCGTGACCAACAAGGTGATTGCGGCGGCGCCCAAGGGCAGCAGCATTCGAAAGTTGCGAATCATATATTGTTTTTGCCTCCGCCCATACTGGGTTCGGGTGAGCACATGATGATTCAACGCGATAAGATCTTCGCGATTCAGTTCATATTCCAGTTCCATGACCACTCCGTATCAGTGCATGCGCGTCCACTCTCGAGTTGCACTGAATATACCCGGCACTCCCTACCCCTTCAATCCCGTGGCGGCGACGCCTTGGATGAAGGCGCGCTGGAAAATGAGAAACAGGGCGAGAACGGGCGCGACCATCATCACGCCAAAGGCCATGATATCGCCCCATCGAAGGGGCGGCAGGGTCTGGAACTGGGCAATGGCGACGGGCAGCGGGCGTACTTCCGGTCCAACGGTGACCATCAAGGGCCATAGGTAGAACCCCCAGTAGAACAGGAACGACACGATGGCCACCGTGGCGAACACGGGTTTGCAGTTGGGCACGATGATCTGGGCAAACGAGCGGGCGGTACTGGCGCCATCCACGCGCGCGGCTTCCTCCAATTCGCGTGGTATGCCGATGAAGAAGGCATAAAACAGGTAGATGCTCAGGGGATTGGCGATGAACGGCAGAATTTGCGCGACATAGGTGTCACGCCAGCCAAGCAGGGTGATTTGGTAGAACAGCGGCACGGCGATGGCCTCAAAGGGGAGAATCATCAAGGCGAGTACGGCCGTGAACAATACGGTGCGTCCCGGCCAACGCAGGCGTGCGAAGGCATACGCCGCCATGCTGTTGACCACCAGCCCAGCCGCGACGATGCTGCCGGTGATGATGATGGAGTTGAGCAGGAAGCGCAGGAACTCCACGCGCTCGAACACGGCCGTGTAGTTGTTCAGGCTCACTTCGGAAGGAAAAAAGGCGCGCCACGAACCCGCCTCGGCCAGCACGGCCGCGTTCGGCTTGAGACTACCAACGACCATGAAGGCGATGGGGGAGACATAGAGCGCCGCCACGGCCGTAATCACCGTGTATCCAAGCACGCGCGTCCATCGCGGGGTTGTGGTGATGCCGCTCATGCCACCTCGCGCTCCTCGCACACGAGCCGCCGTTGCACCAGTGCAATGATCAGCACGCAGACGAAAAACACCACCGTCATCGCCGCGGCATAGCCGACTTGTTGCCGACTATAGGCAGCTTGGATGGCTTCGTACATCACGGTGGTCGTCGCGCGGTTTGGCCCGCCGCGCGTCATGATCTGCACTTGGTCAAACACGCGAAAGGCGAGGATGGTGGTAATCAAGGCGGTGAAGACGAGCGGATTGCGCAGTTGCGGCAGGGTGACGAATCGCAGGCGTTGCCATGCGCTTGCACCGTCGAGGGCGGCGGACTCGTACAGCATGCGCGGAATGGCCTGGAGGCCCGCAAGCAGCACCACCATCTGAAAACCTACGCCCTGCCAGATCGACAGCACGATGATCGCGGGAAGGGCGAGCCTTGGGTCGCGAAGCCATGCCTGCGGCTCGATATAGCCGAACGATATCGCGCCGAGAAAGCCGTTCAACAGGCCCGAATCGCCCTCGGCATAGATCAATTGCCACACGACCGCGATCAAAGCCATGGGAAAGACGACGGGCATGAAGAACAGCGCACGGTAGACGGCGCGGCCGCGCAGGTCGAGGTTCAGCATGAGCGCCAGTGCAAGCGCGAGCGCCGTCTGAAGCGGCACGACGGCGAGCGCGAAGATGGCATTGTTCAATAGTGCGCGTCGAAAGGCATCGTCCTCCAGCAGCCGCGCGTAGTTTTCCACGCCCACAAAGCGCGTGGGCAACGGTGAGCCGAGCCGTAAATTCGTGAACGACAGCCCGACCGCCAGCACGAACGGCACCGCCATGAACAGCGCAAGGCCCAGCAGGGCCGGCGCGGCAAACAACCAGCCCGCCCATGCCTCCCGTTGCCGCAGTCCCATCGGACCGCGTGGCGGCCGCGCGTTCATTGCGGCTCCGGGTAGCCTTCGTTGTCCGCAATGTCGCGGTCGATAGCGGCTACGGCACGATCCAGCACGGTCTGCACATCCGCCCCGTTGCGGATGTCGTCAAAGGCCTGCTCGAACACCGAAGTGATGACGCCATAGGCCGGCGTGGCCGGCCGCGGTACGCCGTAGCCTTCCGTCAATTGCGTGACGAACAGATTTAATGGGCTGCCCTCCGCGTACAGCGGGGATTGCGCCGCCGCGGTCGTCGTTGCCGGCACGGCCGCGTTGCCCTCGGTCATGGCGAGCACCTGCGCATCCTCCAGCAGGAACTCCAGGAAGCGCATCGCCGCCGCCGGATCTTCGCAACGACGGGTGATGCCCCAGTTCCACGAGCCCTGCCCCGTGCGCGGGCCGTTGCCGAAATCCGGCAATGGCATGACCACCAGGTCATCCCCATGCGCCTCGAGGTAGCGCGGGTACTCCCAGTGCCCCACCCACGACAGCGCCACCCGGCCTCCCGTAAAGGCGGTGTCGTCCGTATTCGGGTCAACATATTCATGCTCGTTCAACCAGGACTGAAACCGCGTCATCACCGCGACGGCCTCGGGGCTGTTGAGAACACCGTCAGCCGACTGGTAGTCCTCGCGATCGATGAGGTCACCCCCGGCGGACTGAATCGCCGGCGAAAAGGCGTAGCAATACCACTCACCCGTGTAGTTGAGCTTCAGATCCAACGCTCGGCCGTGCGGCGTGATCGCGGCGAGGGCCGCAAGCGCCGCCTCGAATTCATCGGCGCTCCAGGCGTCCTCCGGTCCCGCCGGTATCCGCACGCCCGCCTCGTCCAGCATGCTCCGGCGACCATATAGTCCGAGACCCGAGTCATACATGCCGACGGAGTACAGGCCTCCCGCGTAGGTGCCCTGCTCGATGATCGAGGGTATCAGCCGCTCTCGAAGCTCGTCGGGCAGCAGGTCATCAAGGGGCAGCAGGTGCCCTTGCCACGCGTAGTTGTAGACAAAGGGCCCGTCAAACTCGAGCAGATCCGGCAGGGCATTGGCCAATGCCGCGGATTGCACCTGCGAATTGTAGCCGCCATCGGCAAGAAAGGTGATATCCACGCGGATATCATCGTTCGTGGCATTGAACTGCTCGACCATACGCGTAAGGGCTTGTCGCTCGGACTCCTGCCCGCTGTGCGCCCATACCGTCAGCAGCGTGACGCCGGGCTCGGCCGTCGGGGCTTCGCGGCCGCCACAGGCCATCAGAGAGTTGGTGGACAACAGTGCTGCGGCAATGAGTATGCGTGAATATCGCATGGGACTTCTCCCGGTTTGGTGGCGGCGAGGCACTCCCTTGGGGTAGCACGAAGCGGCGGCGGGGTGCAAGGTGGCCGCGGTAATGCTGTGCGCGCCCGTACCAATTTCGGCCTGTTATTGAGGCGAAGATGCTGCTTGGGAGCGGGCGAGCAACTCGTGTCCATCGGGGTGCCACGGAGCTACTGCAATGGCCCGCTCAGCCGCTTCGCGGGCACCCGCGCGCTCATTGGCAGCCAGCAGTGCGCGTCCAAGGTAGAGGTTCGCGTGCACGGACTTGGGGTAACGGTCGGCCAATGCGCGCCAAATGGCGAGTGCTTCGTTCGGGGTGGCTAATTGGGGCAGCACGGCTGCAAGATGCCGGTACCCCGCGATATGCCTGGGTAGCAGCTCGATTGCCTTCAGGTACGCGTCTCTCGCCTCCACGAACTCCCCCTGTCTCTCGAAAATTGCACCCATGCGTACCCACAGCGAGGCGTCGAGTGGGTCGGCCTCAATGGCGGACCGCAACCGTAGAAGTGTCGATTCGTCATCGGCCCCGTGGTGCAATCCCAGCGAGCGCTCGATCGATTGCAGCCAGGTGGGAATCGTTATGCTGGGTGCAATCCGATTGGACGGTTCCGACCGAATCAACATGAGGCGGCGCGCGTACTGAAAGCTTTCGCCATAGCCTTGGATGCGATAGACCGACCAGAACGGAAAGGCCTCCGGTTGTTGGAGGCGGTACAGTCCCAGAAATAGATCGGCGCTTTCGTTTGGTACCGCCACGCCGCTCAATCGGTTCCAAGCGCCGGAATCTATGTGCCAGTTTTCGAAGGTGGGAAAGAAGTAGTAGAACGGCTCGTCGTTTTCGGGTGACGCAGGAATCCAAAAAGGAAAGCTCAGATCGAGGGGGTCGTCGTCTGTCTCATACTTCATCACGCCTTCAATGTCATGGGCCCCGGGAGCGAATTTCGCCACGAGATAGGCCTCGCGGAATGGCCAGTTCACGGTGTTGTAGGGCACCTCTGGTTCGGGCGCATTTGGGTCGACTGCGAATAGCGTCCAATCATCGCCAACAGGCCGTGGAATTGTGAGGATTTCCATGCGTTCGGCGTCAAGGTACTCTTGAATGAGCGTTGATACCTGGTGACTCTGGACGACTCGCGCCGCACCGAGCGGCAGCATCAGTACCACCGCGGCGAGCACCAGCACGAGGGCTCCGCGAAGTTGCCCCTCGCGCCTCAGGAAGGCGGGCGGGGGCGTGTCCCAATCGGGATGTCGAAGCTTGCACGCGCGATAACGCTGGTAGAGCTTCCACTGCGTATGCATCAGCGCCATGCACCACAGCGGGGCGAAGGTGAGGTGGAAGCCGTGGCGCGTGCCGAACTGCAGGGCTATGTAACCGAACAGCGGCGCGCACACGAGAAACAGGGCGATGCCACGGCGTGCATTCGCGCTGGATACCACAAACAGGGCCAGCGCAGGCAGTACGATTCCAAGGAGCGACACGAGCCACGCCGTGCCTGGTGCAACGGGAAGCCCGCCACTCAGGGCCCAGCGAGCGCTCGCCAATGTTCGCGTCAATACATCCGCGGGATAGGTGAGCACGAGCCATCGCACGAGGGTCATGCCTTCCGCGTTGATCTCATCCAGCGTAAGCTGACGCGCGATGATCTCACCGTCCGCCCGTCTCACCGCGCTGACCATCGTGGCATGAATCTGATAGTCACTTTGCAATGCCAGGTGCTGATAGTCGGCCTGCGTGACGCCCAGGCCTCCGTCCACCGGACGGGAAAAGCCCATAATGGCGTCGTGTGGGTCGCCCAGACCCCGATACTCCAGATGAATCGGCGCGCCGGCAACGAGGAATGCCCCGAGCAGCAGCGCCACGGCGGCAGCCCTTATTAGAATCGGTCTCGTCGTGAGGAGTCGTGGCATGACAACAATCGCCACCAGGGCCGGCAGTATCGCCATCACCAAGTCCCGCCGGAAGCCGGTGCCAATTCCCGCAATCACGCCCGCCAGCAATGCCAGTGTGAGCAGTCGCCGCGCGCGCATGGGGCGTTGCAAAATTAGACCGATGATGAGAATCACGCCGAGGAAGAACGGGCCCTTGCTGAAATCCCGCACGGTCCAATGCAAGTCAATCATGCCGGGCGTAAGCATCAGGAGCGTCGTGAACACCGCCGAAATCTTTCGCCCACCGGCGAGGCGAAAAATCCGGAACAGAAGCGGCCACATACTGCCGTACAACAGAATGGGGAGCAGCTTCATCGCGCTCCAGCTGATTCCGAATACCCACCAGATTGCTGCCGCCGCGTAGTAGAGATACCGGTGGCGCCGGTCCCAGTCAGAGGGCCTGTGCGTAAGGATGTCTTCGGGTATTGTGGTAGGGTCGAGGGTCGTTGCCTCGCGCCGAAAGAAAGGCCCCAGCTCAGGGGAGTTTAAATCGTCGGGCACGATGAAGCCCCGGCCCGCCACAAGAAAAACGGACGGCACGAACTCCCCCGGCGAGATGCTCGTGCCCTGGTGTACTTCCGGAGCGGGGTAGACGAACCAGCCAAACGCACTCAGCGATACGCCGCACAGGAACATCCCGAGTGTCCAGCGGGCTTCCCGCGATAGCAAGCGCCTGCCGCCTCGGCCCCAGCGTTTCCGCCGCTCATGGCTCAATGGTGTACATCCCCCCGGTCATTCCCCGTTCCCCTTGTTCGCCATCAAGGGGGTGACTACCGCCGTCGCAGAATCATCCGCATCCCATAGCGAGGCCGCAGCGTGATTTTCGGGTCCATGCCGATGCGCGCGTCGGGGGCGAGGTCAAAACGCCATTGTTGCGCGAAGGTGGCCAGGAGCAGAATGCCTTCCATCCATGCAAAGGGCTCTCCGATACACTTGCGCACGCCGCCGCCGAATGGGAAATACGAGAATTTCGGGCGTTGCGCGGCCAACTCCGGCGCCCAGCGCTCCGGGTCGAACCGGTCCGGCTCCGGAAACCAGCGCGCTTGGCGTTGCATGGCCATCGCGGCCACAAGCACCACATCCCCCTTGTGAATGGCATAGGGGCCGATGGTCGTGTCGCGCATGGCCTGCCGCCCGAAGGCCGGGGCGGGCGGAAAAATACGCATGCTCTCGGCGAGCACCTTGCGCGTGTACTCCAGCCGGGGCACATCGCCCGCCGTGGCTGCGCGGCCCCCTTCGAGCACGCGATCAACTTCCTCGTGGAGTCTGGCCTCGATCTCCGGGTGCTGGGACAACAGGTAGAAGGTCCAGCTCATCGCGATCGAGGTCGTCTCATGCCCCGCCAGGAACAGCGTGATGCATTCGTCGCGCACCTGCTGATCACTCATGACCCCGCTGCCGTCCTCCGCCTGGGCCATGAGCAACATCGAGAGCAAATCGCCCCGGTCCTCGCCGGATTCCCGGTGTTCGCGGATAAACCGATACATAATCTCATTCAGCGTGCGCTCGGCCTTGTGCACGCGCTTCGTGCTCGGAAGCGGCAACACATCGAACATCTTGCCCACCGTCGGGTTCATGTAGCGCTCGGAATACTGGATGACCGTGTTCACCGCCTCGTAAATCGCCTCCGAGTCATCGGTGACATCCGCGTCGAACATGGTCTTCGAGATGATGGCGAGCGTTACGGCCATCATCTCCGCGTTGATGTCCATCGTCGCCCCATCGTCCCACTTCGTCGCGTGCGCGCGGGCAAGGCGCACCATGTGGGCTGCGTATTCGTCGATGCGCGCCTTGTGAAATGCCGGCTGAATCATCCTTCGCTGGCTCAGGTGGAACTCATCCTCGCTGGTGAGCAATCCCTTCCCCATCAGCCGGCGCAAGGTGGCGAAGCCCGGGTCCTTGTGAAAATCCTTGTACTTCCGCTCGAGCAAGTCCTTCACGAGGTCTGGGTCGTTCAGAAAAACCAGCCGATACACCGGCGTGTGAACCGTGAAGGCATCGGGGCTTTTCTCCAGGATGGCCCGCAAAAGATCGAATTCACCTTGCCGTGCCTTCAGCATCGGCCGGATGAAGCGACGCATCGGGAAGCGGGTGAGGCTCATTTCCTGCAGATTGACAGCGGTATTCCCGGCTTCTGACATGTTTTTGCTTCCCATTTCCGCCTTCCGGCGCGTTCCACCGGCTCAGGCAACTGGCGGGGTTGTCCTTGGGGTAGCATGAATGCGAATACGCATGCAAGCGCCAAGTGGACATTCCTCGCGGAGCAAGTGGACATTCCTCGCGGAAAATGTGTAATGATCGTGCCGGTTGCGTCATTCCGGACGCAACGAGACACCAAAACAGCGTGCAGCGACAACAACGGGGGATAGCGTGTGAACGCGGAACAGGCCCTGGGTGCGGGGCCGGGCGAGGTCATCGTGGGCAGTGCGGCATGGGCGGTTTCGGCCGACCCGGCGGAGGTGCTGATCACCTACTCGCTCGGTTCGTGCGTCGGTCTTGCCCTCTACGACCCCGTGGCCAAGATTGGCGGGATGGCCCACTGCGTGTTGCCCCTTTCCCGCCTCGAGCCCGCCGGCAAAGGTGTCAATCCCGGCATGTTTACCGACACCGGCGCCGTCATGTTGTTGCAGGAGATGCTCGAACTCGGCGCGCGCAAGGGGCGGCTGGTGGCATGGCTCGCCGGGGCCTCCACCCTGCTGGATGACAGCCAGCTCTTCCGCATTGGCGAGCGCAATTACGCCGTGGCCCGGAAATTCCTTTCAAAGAACGGGTTTGAACTGGCCGGCGAGGCCTGCGGTGGCAGCCTGTCCCGCACGATGGAGCTTCATGTAGGTGACGGGCGCGTCCTCGTGCGCACCCGCTCCGCCGAGCAAGACCTCACACCAGCCCTCTAGGCGCCTAAGCCACGCTCTCTTCCGCGGTTTCACGGGCAGGTGTTCCTGTTTCGAAATCGAACTGCTCGAACACAGCCGCGTACCGCTTGGCTACATCCTCCGCGCACAAGCCGAATTCCTCCAGGCTGTAAGTGTGTTTGCTGCGGTACTGGCGCGATTGGGCATCCAACGCCACGAGGTACTCCCGAAAGTCCGGCGCCACCTCGTACCCCAGCCGCTCGTACAAGGCCTCCACCGTGGCTTTCAGGTTGCGCGTGAGGTCCGGGTAGCGCACAAAGGCATGGCGGTCGTCCGGCGCCAGCGGGAGCCGTTCCATGGGGTGTGCGTAGAAGTAATCCGCGATTTCCAGATTGTTTTCCACAAACTCCGGTGTATTCGTCGGGCTCTTGAAAAAGCCCACCATGTAGCGGAACAGGCTCAGCATCGAGGGAATCGCCTCATGCGGCGTGCGGACATTGCAAATCACCCGGGCATCGGGAAATTCCTGTCGAATGGATTCCACCTTCGAGCTCATAAATGGGTTCTTCGAGAGAAAACGCTTGTCCCGCCCATAAACATACAAGTGCCGCTGCACCAATCCCTTGTACCGCGCCATGATGGTCCGGCGCGCCGCCTCCGGCAGCTCGTCATCGAAGCGGATCAGCGGGCGGATGAGATCAAAGTGGGGATAGGGGAAGAGCAAGAAGGCGCTCGCGATGTACGGCATCAGCGAGAGGTCATCCTCCTCTGCTTCCCACAGGTCCAGTCGATGGTACTGCTGCATGTCTTTTGAAACCCGCAGAAACGCCGCCCGTACCCGCCGTTTCACATGGCCGCCGAGGGCGCGGTCGAGTCGCCCGAGGGTCCGGTAAAATGCGCGCTGGACAATTGACGGGGCAAGCAGCAGTTCCCAAAGCCGGAAGCTGGTGGTGTTGGCATCCTCCGCCAGCACACGATGCAGCAGGGTGGTGCCACAGCGGGGCATGCCGCACACGAAGATGGGCTCGTTCACTGAAATCGAGCGATATCCCGGGAAAAGCAGGTCATCCAGCCGCAGGCAGAAGCGATTCCAGAGCTGGGTGAAGAAAAATACGGGCACGAAACGCGCCAATCGGAGGACGCGGGATGCCGTCAACCGGGGGCCCTGACGGTCGACAAAAGTCCGGTGAACGAGTCGTGCATACAGGCCAAAGCCGAAGGGAGGAGAGGAGGAATTGGTAGGCATGTGGATATTCTAGTGCTCTTCACGGGTCATTGGCAATGAGCCCGCCCGTGGGAATCGCATTGGGCCGTTATTTCGGATAGGATACAGCCGATTCAACCCGAACCGACGCACAAGGAATCTGCCATGAGACGGATTGCAGCCATTCTCCTCGCCCTTGGGATGTCCCTCAGCGGCGCCATCGCCCAGGCTGAAAACGATGCGCCCAACGGCCCCGGCGCCGGTGGCCCGAGCATTGAGGAGCCCGCAGCCCCTACTTTTGACCGCGAGGCCGAACTCGAGCGCCTCCAGCCGTTTCTCGATGATGAGGAGAAGGCCGTCGAGGCCGTCCGCCAGTTCGACCGGCTCCAGCAGCGCTTGGCGTCCTGGGACAACGATCTCGCCGAGCTATACGCCGCCGAGGGCGATGCCGACCTCTCCCGCGTGGCCACCGAGCGGGCACGCGAGCGGATGCAGGCGGTGTATACCGCCTATAAGCAGATCCTCGAGCGGTACCCGGACAACGCGCGCGCCCACAATTTCATCGGCGAGGTGGAGTACGATTGGTTGGGATACGAGGCGCCAGCCCTGGCCTCATGGAAGCGTTCGCGGGAATTGGATGACCAGCTCGCCGCCCCGCGCAACAATCTCGCCATTTACTACTCCCATGTGGGGGAGTACGAGCAGAGCTTGCAGCTTTTTGACGAGGTCATGGCCCTGGAGCCGGACAACCCCGACTACCTCTTCAATCTCACGCAGATCTTCCTGATTCATCCGCGCCATATCGAGGCGCACTACGGCATCGATCGCGCCGAGGTATACCGCCGCGCGATGGAGATGTCGCGCAAGGCGGCCTCGCTCTTGCCGGGGGACTACACCCTCACACAGGACTATGCGGTCAATCATTTCGCCGCGCAGAACTTCGGGGTCACGGCTGATTGGGCCGAGGCCGCCAAGGCATGGCAGGCCGCACGCGAAGCCGTTCGGCGGTCGGATGAGCTGTTCTACACATGGCTCAACGAGGGCCGTGTGTGGCTGCGTGCAGAGAACAACAAGGAGGCCGCCCGGTGCTTCCGTGAGGCCCTCGCCATCCTTCCTGAAAGCGAAATCGCACAGCAGTTGCTCGAGCGAGCCGAGGGCGGCGGATGACCAATGGCCCCGGCACGGGGGAAAGCGCTCCGGCGGAACCGTCCGCACGACCCATCTCCACGGTGCGCTACATCGCCTATGTGTGCATCATCATCGCCTCGGCGGTGATGATTTACCTGCTCACCGTGCGGGAACTGCGCAATTTTCTTGTGCCCACCAACTCGATGCTGCCCACTTTTCAGCCCACGGACTACATCTACACCATGAACGCCAAGCAATACGAGCGGGGGGATGTCGTCGTGCTGGAGGATCCGCTCGAGCGAGGCGCGTATGTGGTCAAGCGCATCGTGGCGCTCGGTGGCGACACGGTGAACATCCGTTGGGGGGCCTTGTACCGGAACGGCGAGTATGTCTCCGAGCCATACACGCTGGAACCCATGATTTACGACTTTCCAGCCCGCAATGCCGGCCTCGTGTTCACGGTACCGCCGGGCGAGGTGTTTGTGCTGGGCGATAACCGCAACCAGAGCGATGACAGCAGCAACTGGGGGAGCGAGCAGAACCTGAACCACAGCGTTCCCGCCAGCACCATCGTGGGCAAAGTCCGGGGAGTGTACCTGCCGCCCCGCCGGATTCGCAGCATCGAGGGCTTCCCCAACCTGACCGTCCCCGTGCCCTAGCAAGCGCGTGCCCTGGCAAGCGCCGGCTTGTCTGCGGCGCGCATACTTGGCAGACTATACCCTGAGTTTTCACGAGGCCCCATATCACCATGTCGCAACCGTTCTACTACGAAGCCCACTCCGCCGGACCACCCCGAATCACCTGGGGCGTCCAGCGGATCGTGCTGCTGTGCACCGCCGTCTTCGCCGCGCAATTGCTCATCGCCATCCCCTTCGGTGATGTGCACGAGGTTCTCGGCCAGGCGCCCGGTGGCCCCGTGATCGAGTGGCTCGCCTTCAGTGTCGACAACATGTTCTTCGGGCTCGTGTACACCGTCGCCACCTACATGTTTCTCCACGGCAGCCTGTCGCACCTTTTCTTCAACATGGTCTGGCTGGTCTGTTTCGGGCCGGAGGTCGAGCGCTACCTCGGCACGCGGCGCTTCTACACATTCTTTGCCTTCTGCGGAATCCTTGGCGTGCTGGCCAATTTCGCCCCTTGGGGATGGGCACGCCTGCGGCAGTACCTCGCCGAGAGCAGCAACAGCCTCGACCCGGCACAGCTCATGGAGATCGCCCCGGCGAGCCCCTATATCGTCGGCGCCAGCGGGGCCGTGCTTGGTGTGCTGGTCGTGTTCGCCCTCATCGACCCCGAGGGCGAGTTGCAGTTCCTGTTTCTGCCCTTCCGCATCAACCGCCGGGCGCTGATCATCTTTGTCATCGTCCTCAATCTGCTCCAAGCCGTGGGGGCCATGGGCGCGGGCGGCATCTCGGTCTCGACCCACATCGGCGGCCTCATCGCCGGGTATCTCTACTTCAAGGTGGGGCACCGAATTCCAACCGTCAAGCTCGGGAGCCTGGGTACCCGCGCACGCAAACCCACGCGCAAGTCCACCCAAAAGGGCACCGGGGGCAACTTGGACCAACTCGGACGCGAGGTGGACAACATCTTCGATTTTGACGATCGAAAGCGCGGAGACTAGGGCAGACATGTTTGGAACCGGGTGGCAGGAATTGGTGTTTCTCGGCGCGATTATCGTCGTGCTGCATTATTCCGGTGTCTGGCCGATTATCGTGCGCGGCATGCGTGAGTTGCGGGGGGAGATCCCACCTGAGCCACCCATGTCCGGTTCAGACAAGGAAGTGGCTTACCGCTTACTCGGGATTTCTTCCTCGGCACCGTGGGAGGAAGTAGAGCGGGCCTACCGCCGTAAGGCGCACAAGCACCACCCGGACCGGGGAGGGGATGAGGACGCCATGCGCGCCCTGAACGAGGCCTACAATCAGATTAAGCGGCAGCGGGGGCGCTAAGCACGCCCAAGTCTGGGAATGCCCAGATCCAGAGGGCCTATATGTCGTCCCAGTCCCCGTTTTCCGCCTCGATCTCGAGCGACCGGGCGAACTTCGCCAGCCCATCATCGGTGGCGCCGTAGAGCACGAAGACCTTGTCGAGGTTCGTGATGGTGAACACCTTGCGGATGTCATCATTCAGGCCGCAGAGGCGCAAGGCCCCGCCGCCCGTCTCCGCGGCTTCCTTGATGCGCAACAACTCGGTCAGAACCGCGCTGGACAGGTAGTTCACTTGGGAAAAATCGAGCAGCAGGTGCACTTCCCGCTCTTTTTCCACGAATCCAAGCACCGATTGCCCGAACTCGGATACATTTACGGCATCGAGCACACTGGCACTTTCGATGGTACCGAGGGTAATCGGGCCCCGGGTCTCAAATGCCAGCATTTCTTGCTTCGACATGGGTCACTCCTTGGATGCAGGCGCGCTACGCCGCAGGCGCATGCGGAGGCAGTTATCCTCCGCGTCGTACTCCACACCGTCCATAAAATGCTTAATCAGGCAGACCCCCCGTCCGCCCAACTGGTCTGACTTCGGCTCCGGGACGAGGGCCGGGTTGAACCCGCCGCCCTCGTCCCGGATGCAAATCTGCAAACTATCCGCCTCGGCTAAAATCCGAATATCCACCACCCGCTCTGCATCGCTCTGGTTGCCGTGGGTGATCGCGTTGACCAACCCCTCTTCCAGGCAAAGACGCAGGCAGTGCTGGTTTTCCGATTCCAGCCAACCGGCCTGTTCCAGTGCGCTGAGCGCCTCGCGGATAACCTCCGTGAGGTTCTCGAGCGAACTCGGGAACGAGTTCTTATACAGCGTTTCCGTCACGATTGGCAGGTGCCGCTCCAATCCGGTTGCGCTTGGCACGCCCTCGACATGCGCTGCGAATCGGGGCGTCGGCGGCCAACACCGTCGCCCCGGGCTCCATCACTCTCCCTACTTTGTACCTGTTCCGGGCTGCAGAGGCAAATCGGCCGGTGCTGGCACGATTCGCATGGTCACCTGCTGGAAGAGCCAGTCACCCTGCACGCCGCTCAGAATTCGCAGTTCGCTCATCGTGTCCAAGACCCGGCCCACCGGCTCCGAGGCCTCGCGAACCCGCGGATCAAACATCGCGCCCGTGCGCAACATGTCCCGCACGAATACCGGGTTCAATACCATCACATTGTACATGGGCGTCGAAGGATCCAGCGGCGGATCCAGCGATGTGAACAGCCCGCTGGGGACTCCGTCCATCGCGCCGTCCACAAGGCTCATCAACTCCGTCGAGTCCGGGGCCATCACGGAAAACATGATGGCATCGTCGATGATGGCGTAGCTCAGCGTCAGGATCGGCACCTGATTCGGCTGGAGGGTGTTGATACTCACGCCGTTGAATTCAGTCGCGGAGAACACGGCGCCCGTGCCGGCCTTCAACTCGCTGAGCATGTCCTCCAGCGCGTCCGTATCCGTCACGCGGAACATGAGCGCCACCTTCGGCGCGATCGGCAACAGGCCGGTGCCCGTCGTGGCGATGGCAATTTCATCGCCCATCAGGCCCACGAAACGCTCAATGGTCTCGCGCGCCTCGCCGGGCATGGGCATGCCACCCTCGGTGAATTGCTCGAGAATCTGGGCCTTCTGCTCATCCGTCACGCGCCAACCGATGAATACCGGCGTGCCCTCGGGCAGGGTCGCCGTCAGGCTGAGGGGGCCCGGCTCGCCGCTCAACTCGTAGAAGCTCGGCCGCTCGGAGGCGTCCACGCGGGTAAGGAATTCGAATTCGTCCTCGTCGAGGCGCAGTGTCACCACAATCGGATCATCGCTCTCGCGGTAGGTGTCGATGGAATTTTCGAACTGGGAAAGGACCGTGGAGCCCATGTTGGCACCGAGCAACTGGCTGACACTCGCGCCAGCCTCCATGATGCCCGCCAACTGGTCCGCCCGAAGCAACGCGACGATTTCCTCGTCACTGTACGCAGGGCAGGCCGGGGTGCCGTACTTGGTGGTCGCGGGCTCATCAAAGCGGTGCGCAATACCCGTGAGCAGCTCGAGGGCCGTGCCGACCGCGAACCACTCAACCGTCACGAAATAGGAGACGGTGTCGCCGAACTGGAGGATGGTGATGTCCCCGACCGCGACCTCAATGGCTCCATCGGCGTCAAAATCCGGCAGGTCGCTGGCAAGCCCGAGGAAGGTCTCGACCACCTTCGGGCAATCCGAACACGGCAGCAGCAAGGCGAAGTCCGGGGTCTCCATCGCACTTTCGAAGTCAATCGCATCGGCTGCATCCAGGTCGATCTCGCCGTCTGCTTCCAGCTCGGACGCGTCGCCTTCGGCCTCATCGGTCGTGGTGACTTCCAGCTCCGCCAGACCGGCGGCCTGGGCCTCCAGGTTCGCGATGGCCTCCAGAATGCGGTCGCCGCCAAGGAACGCCCCCATCGGGCGGCTCGGGTCCAGCCCGATGCCGGCCGCGATGTCGGAAAGCGTCTCGGCATCCTCGATATCGAGGTCTTGCGCGAACAGCTCCACCCAGCGGTCCATCTCCGCCTTGACCCCCGTCTCCGGGGGCAGCACGCGCGATGCGTACGCAACGCCGCGGTCAATCACGCCTTGCATCGGCGGCATCGCCAGGCTCACCACGGCCGTATCCGGGCGAAGCGCAAGGACTGCCGCCGTGCTCGGGGGGTATTCCGTGCGCTCCCGGGGAATGCGCGTAGGCTCCGGAACCGCTTCAATGGCGGACTCCAGATCCAAATCCGGAGCCGACTCGACAACTTCTCCCACGGGGGCCTCGGGGGCCGGCTCCTCCTTCTTGCGCCCGCAGGCGGCCAAGCTCAACATCAGCAGGCAGACCACCGCGGTGGTCAACAGAATTTCAGGGCGAAGTCCGGTAAATGCACGACGCAAACGGTGCATGGGTAACAATCCTCCAATAAAGTGAAGTAGGGTCTGAAAGCGCGGCGCGCTCCAGTGAAACGACTCATGACAATCCCGACTAGCCTAGCATACGGTCTGGTTTCGCACAATTTGCACCCGTCGCCCATTGCACGCCGCTCTGCGCCCTGCTAGCATGCCGCCATGCATGCCATTTTCGAGCACTATCCGGCCCTCCGGGAGCACATCCCTTTCGTTCCAATCGGCGATTTGCCCACCCCCGTGACCGAACTCGCCCACCTCGGCCGCGAGGCCGGCTGCGGCCGCCTGTTCATCAAACGAGACGACCAGAGCGCTACCCTGTACGGTGGCAATAAGGTCCGAAAGCTCGAATTTCTCCTCGGGGAGGCCAAGCGACGCCACGCCCGCTCCGTGATGACTTTCGGGTTCGCTGGTTCCAATCACTGCACGGCCACCGCCCTCTACGCCCGTGAGGCTGGCCTTGGCTGTATCTCGATGCTTCTGCCTCAGCCCAACGCGCACGCACTCCAGCGCAACCTTCTCCTGGGCCACGCCGCTGGGGCCGCGCTTCACGAATACGGCGGGTCGGCCGCCATCGCAGCGGGGACCATCGCGCAGTGGCTGCGAGCGCTGTTCACCACCGGCCGCCCCCCGATGGTCATCCCCCCTGGCGGCTCATCGACCATTGGCACCCTCGGGTTCGTCAACGCCGCCTTCGAGTTGGCCCGACAGGTCGACGAAGGTCTTCTGCCGAGGCCGGATGTCGTCTACACCGCCATGGGCTCCACCGGCACGACCGCGGGCCTGCATGTCGGATTCCAGGCCCTCGGCTGGCCAACCCGCATCGTCGCCGTTCGAGTAACGGTGGAGGCGCATGCAAATCCTGCCAAGACCGAGCGCCTTATCCGCGAGACCACAGCCCTTATCAGGAAGCACGCACCGGAATTTCCCGCTATCGAGCCGAAAATGGAGTTGGTCGACATTCGCGGTGAATACTTCGGCGAGGGGTATGGCGTGTACAGCCCCGAAGGCGTCGCCGCACGCGATGCCCTGTCCGAGGCGCTTGGAGGCGTCAAGCTGGACGGCACCTACGCATCCAAGGCGTTCGCGGGCCTGTTGGACGACGGTCGCCATGGAAAGCTCGCGGACAAGGCCGTGGTATTCTGGAATACTTACAACTCAAACGACATGAGCCGGGTGCTTGAGGGGCTGGACTACCGCGATCTGCCAAAGCGGCTGCATCGCTACTTTGAAACGCCCGTGCAGGCCTTGGATCGATAGGCGCAGGGCGCGCAAAACCGGGGGGCTCCAACCGATGAAGCAACAGGACTTATCGTGGCGTGCCGAGGATGGCCTCAAACTCGCCGGTCACTTCTGGGCGCCGGTGGAGCAACCCCGCGGCCTCGTCGCGCTTGTGCACGGCCATGGCGAGCACTGCGGCCGATACGGCCATGTCGCCGAGGTGTTCACCGAGCGTGGACTCGCCGTCGCCGCGATGGACCAGCGTGGCCATGGGCGCTCCGAGGGCAAGCGGGGCCACAGCCCATCGTACGAGCACTTGATGAACGATATTGCCAGCCTGATCACCGAAGGTCGCCGCTTCGTGCCGGAAGGGCCGCTTGTCCTCTACGGCCACAGCATGGGGGGCGCCGAGGTGCTGAACTTCGTGCTGCGTCGCAAGCCAACCATCGCGGGGACGATCGTCACCGGGCCCCTGCTGCGCGTGGCCTTCGAGCCGCCGTCGTGGAAGATCGCGCTCGGGCGGGGGATGCAGCACCTCTGGCCAAGCCTCACCCAGCCGACTGGACTCAAGCCTGAGCACATCTCGCGCGATTCGGAAACCGTCAAGCGCTACTCGCAGGACCCGCTCGTGCACGACAAGATGTCCGCAAAGCTGTTCGTCGACCTCATGGCAGCGGGCGATTATGCGCTGGAGCACGCCCACGAGTTTCCCGCGCCCCTGTTTCTGGTGCATGGCGCCGCGGATTGTCTCACCGCGGCCCCGGCTACGCAGGAGTTCGGGGAGAAGATGGGGGAGGGCTGCACCCTCAAAATCTACAACGGCTGGTTCCACGAAGTGCATCATGAGCCCGAGCGCGCGCAATTCTTCGATGACCTCCGCGCGTGGTTGTCGAACGACCTGAAGCTCTAGGGCCCGACCGGGCAGGAGAACACCATGACCGCCAAGCATTACCTCGCGTTTGACCTCGGGGCCGAGAGCGCCCGAGCCATCGTCGGCTCGCTCGAGGACGGCCGCATTCACTTCGAGGAGCTGCACCGCTTTCCCACACGCAGCGTGCAGGTCCAGGGCACGCTCTATTGGGACATCCTCTATATCTTCTCCGAGATACAAGAGGGCATTGCCAAGTTCGTACGCCAATGCGGACCCGAATGCGCCGGCATTGGCGTGGATACCTGGGGCGTCGACTTCGGCATCCTCGGCCAGAGCGGCCAGCTCCTCCAGAACCCCGTCGCTTACCGCGATCACCGCACGGACGGCATCATCGAGCGTGCTTTCGAGAATGTGGTCCCTGCGGAGGAGTTGTACCGTCGCACGGGCATGCAGTTCCTCCAGTTCAACTCGATCTTTCAGCTGTGGGCCCTATCGGAAACCGCCCCCGAGGTTCTGCGCGAAGCCCGGACCTTCCTCACCATCCCCGATCTGCTCCACTACTTTCTTTCCGGCGTTGCCAAGTGCGAGTACACCGAGGCCTCCACCAGCGCGATGCTGGATGTCCACACCCGCGATTGGGACAAGGAACTCATCGCGAAATTCGGCGTGCCCACCGAAATGCTGCCGGAAATCGTTCCGCCGGGAACCGTACTTGGGCCCATCAACACCGACATCGCCCGAGTCACCGGCATCAACCCCGAGACGCCGATCATCACCCCCTGCACGCACGATACCGGCTCCGCCGTGGTTGCCGTACCCGCCACCGAAGGCTCGTGGGGCTACCTCTCCTGCGGTACATGGTCGCTGCTCGGCGCCGAGTTGCCCGAGCCCAACACCTCGGAGCTGGCCCACACCCACAACTTCACGAACGAGGGCGGCTACGACCGCAGCATCCGCTTCCTCAAGAACATCATGGGGCTTTGGGTGCTGCAGGAGTGCCGCCGCGCCTGGGAACGACGGGGCGAGCAATACAGCTACCCCGAACTGACCAAATGGGCCGCCGATGCGCCGCCGTTTCAAGTGATTCTCAACATTGATGAGCCCGGATTCCTCAATCCGGACGACATGCTCGACGCCATCGCCGAGCAATGCACCCGCACCGGCCAAACCATGCCCACCGAGCCCGGGGCCATTGCACGGGCCGTACTCGAGGGCCTGGCCCTGCGCTACGCCATCGTGGTGGACCAGCTCGAGGAAACCATCGGGCGCGATCTCGAGGTGCTGCACATCGTGGGCGGCGGCACGCAGAATCACCTGCTCTGCCAGCTCACCGCTGACGCCACCGGCATCCCGGCCGTGTGTGGACCCGTCGAGGCCACCGCACTCGGTAATCTCGCCGTGCAGATGCTCGCCAACGGGGACATATCCGACCTCGCCGAGGCCCGCCGCATCATCGCCGCCTCCAGCGAGATGCTCCGGTACGAGCCCAAGAACATCGAGGCATGGCAAGACGCTCACCTACGATTCAACGCGCTTTTCGGGTAGTGTGGGGCCGCGTCGTGGTCGAATTTACCGGACCGTTGGCCGCAACCGGGTGAACTCTGCGCCGTTACGCTTGGACGACTTTCTCTTGCGCGCCGGGAAGGCCCCGCGTGGCGTTCCTAGTGTCAACGACGAGGGGCGTGTGCTCCACGAGGGCCGCGTAGTCGATGCCGTCATGGTCCGTCACAATGATGGCGGCATCGTAGGAGGCGAGGCCCTCCAAGTCCCATGCGATGGACTCAATTCCCTCAAACTCGGAAAACTCGCGCGTCGGCGGAATGACGGGCGCATGCGGGTCGTAGTAGTCGACCGTCGCATGCTTGAGGCTTAGAATTCGAAGGAGCGCAAGCGCCGGACTCTCTCGAATATCACCGATGTTCTTCTTGTAGGCCAGGCCCACGAGCAAGATTTTTGAGCCCTTCAAGCTCTTCTCTCGATCATTGAGCGCATTGACGAGTTGCTCTACGACATAGTCGGGCATGGAGGTGTTGATCTCGCCGGCAAGCTCAATGAAGCGCGTCGGCACCTCGTACTCCCGCGCCTTCCAAGTGAGATAGAACGGATCAATGGGGATGCAATGCCCGCCCAGCCCAGGCCCGGGATAGAAAGGCATGTAGCCAAATGGCTTCGTCTTTGCCGCCTCGATCACTTCCCAGATATCGATGCCCATCTTGGCGTAAATCAGCTTCAATTCATTGACCAAGGCGATATTGACGCTTCGAAAGATGTTCTCCGTCAACTTCACCGCCTCGGCGGTGCGCGTTGAGCTTACCGGCACCGTCGTGGGGACGACCTGGCGGTAGAGCGTGTCGGCAACTTCGAGTGATACGGCGTCGTATCCCCCCACTACCTTCGGGATTTTGCCGGTCGAGAAGTCTGCGTTGCCCGGGTCCTCTCGCTCAGGAGAGTACGCCAGCAAGAAGTCAACGCCAGCTTGTTTCCCGTTTGCCTCGAGTTCAGCGCGCAGAACCTCGTCCGTTGTCGTCGGATAGGTGGTCGACTCGAGCACGACAAGGGCGCCGTCACGCAGATGAGGGGCGATTGCCCGGCCAGTCTGGACAATGTAGCTGAGGTCCGGCTCGCGGTGCGCCGTGATAGGTGTCGGCACGCAGATCAGGAGTGCATCCGCCTCGATGCACCGGGCAAAATCAGTCGTGGCGCTGAATTTGCCGCTCTCGGCCAGGTGCTGAATCCGCTCATCGGGGATGTGCCCGATGTAGCTCTTGCCCTTGCTGAGGGCTTCGATCTTCGAGGGATCAACATCAAGCCCCAGCACCGGGAATCCGGCGTGAGAAAACTCCAGAATCAGCGGGAGACCCACATAGCCCAGTCCGATGATGCCGACGGTGAAGTCGCGCTGCTTGATGCGCTCTATGTGTTTGCCAACTTCCAACAGGCTTTCCAATCAGGACGATTTTTCTGTTTGAGTGCCCGAAGCTGCGGGACAAGAATCAACGGAAAATGGGACAAACTCGGCTGAAATCCGCGGGCGCATCGCGGCCACCATGCACACGCGCACTGAGAATAGGGATTGCCCGGATCAATTGCAACGGCAGGGTCCCCGAGCTTCGGGGCGTCTGCCAACTGCCATGTTCGAGCGGGACCGGATCGATGCCAGGCAGGATGTACAGCAGTGCTTCAACACCTTGCTTGAGTGAACGGCTTGGATTGCAAGGAGTTACGATGTCCGGCAGCACCGAATTGAGCATCTCCCGCGTGATCGCCCGCCTTGCACCAACGCCGGTACGAGTGATAGCCTGATGCAGATGACTTTCACTGGATTCAACGAGGAAGACCTATCGTGCGTTCCCTGAAATTGGCGGCGTTCGCTGGTTTAGTTTGCGTTGCACTCGGCGCTGGCTTCCACCAAATCCGCGCGACCCACGCCGAAGCTCATTCCCTCCTTCTCAACGGCAACCTCTCCGAGTGGACGGGTAGTGTTCCCAATGGGTGGGTGTGGCTTCCCGAATCGCCCTTGCTGAGCCGCCTTAGCGAGGAACGCCGGGGAAACCCCGTTATTTCCATTCGGCAACCGAACAATTTCTTTCAAGATGTCAGCGACAAGACCTTGCGCGCGGGCGACCGCGTCGTGTTTGAAGGGTTCTTTCGAACCGGCGAGGCGAATCGGGCCTTTCCCGAGATTCGCGTGTGGTACCGGGATCCGGGCGCGGAGCGGCCACGGGTTGGCGCTGGGCATCGAGTTTCGGTTCCTGTTGGTGGGTGGCAGTACATGCGCCTGATGGCGATTGTTCCGGAGGATGGTCCCGATTTCGTGCGGTTCTCCGTGAGTATGAACGACGAAATGCAGTCCCCACTCCTGGTGTCTGGTTTGCGGGCATATGTTGTTCCTGAGATGCCGTGAGGCCCAAGGCTGAATTGGGCCCTTTGGGGCGAGGGTGTAGTCTAAGCCAAGACCATGGCCGCTGGGGCCTTGTTTTTCAGTCCCGTCTCACGAAAGCGAAAGTTTGACGATGAAGTACACGGGTGAGCGGTGCATGCCGGGCATCAAGGGACTCGAGTTGCTGGAACTCGAGCACCGCGCGCGTTACGCCTTGGCACTCTCCTTCGCGCAGGACGCCGCCTGCCTGGATCTCGGCAGCGGTTCCGGATATGGCGCGTCGATGCTGACCACCGTCGCGGCGTCGGTCCTCGGTGTTGATCTCTCCCAGGAAGCGGTGGATTTCGCGACGGACGCATTCGGAGAAGAGCGTGTTCGTTTCTGCCAAGCGGATGTCTGTGCCGACGATTTCGTCGACCGTGTTCGCGCCATGCATCCGGAGCCGTTTGGATGCATCACCTGCTTTGAGGTACTGGAGCATATCGAGCAGCCGCGCAAACTCCTGGCGGCCATTGAGAAGTTACTCACGCCGGATGGTGTGCTCCTGATTTCCACACCGAATATTGACTATCCCTACGATGTGGACAAGGTCAACCCGCACCATTTCGTCGAGTACAGCTTGGACGAGTTTCAGCGGGTTCTATCCGGGCGATTCGAGCAGGCCATCGTGATGGGGCAGCAGGTGCAGCTGATCTCCACCATTGGCCATGAGGCGGGTGCAGCCATCACGCCGCACGAGTGGCGCACCTCGCCGGATTCCACCCCGAAGTATTACTTGGCCATGTGCACCAATCGTGAGGCGCCCTTGCCGCCCGTTGCCACGGGGTTGATCACGGGAGATGCCCACCTGAAGGTGGTGCAATCCAAGCTGGCGGAACTACGGCAGGATCAGGCCCACAAGGCCGAACGGCTCCGGTTGCTCGAGGAAAAGGACCGCGGCAACACCGCGCTCATTCAATTTCTCCAAGCCGAGGTAAAACGCTACGAAGCCATACAAGTCAAGTTGCCTGGAATACTTGAGCAATTCAATCAATTCCAGCAAGAACACCGCCGCCAGCAGGACGAGCTGCGCAGGCTGACGCACGACCAACTGCGTTTCCGTGATGAGTTCGACGCCCTGCGCGGGCATCGTATTTTCCGAATTTTCAGCTTCATCCGGCGCAATGTGGATCGCTTTACCAAACCTTCCGGCAAGGGCAAGTCCCAAGCCGCACAAGGCGATTCTGAGGGGTCCTCTACGGCCGGCCCACCACCCAGCCAGCACAAACCTCGTACGCGCTACATTGAGAAGGCCGAGCAATTCGACTTCAAGGGGCTGCTTGATACGATTGCGGACGGGCGCGATCGCGAGCGGGACTTCGCCCTCGTCAAGCAGCCATCCTCCGCGTTCACCAAACTCCGCGGGGAACTGGTTAGCCTGCCTCAGCCCCATAAAGTCTCGGTCATCATGCCGTCGTACAACCGCGCGGACTCGCTCCGTACGGCGGTCGAGAGTGTCCAGGCACAAAGCTATACCGAGTGGGAATTGCTCATCGTGGACGACGGCAGCACCGACGACACGAAGGGCGTGGTCGAAGCTCTTGCCAGCAAGGACGAGCGTATCCGCTATGAGGGCATCGCGCATTCCGGAGTCTCCGCCGCGCGCGACACCGGGCTCAAGGCGGCCCAAGGCGACATCATCGCCTACCTGGACAGCGACAATGCCTGGCACGAGGATTATCTCCTGTTCATGGTGCACGCCCTGCTCAAGTCGGGCAAGCAATGCGGGTATTGCGCGCTGCGCATCGTCGATCACGACGAGGGCGGCACGAAATTTCTGCGTCATCGTCACTTTCACCTGCGCGATCTTCTCCGGAACAACTACATCGACATCAATATCTTCATGCACCGGCGTTCGCTGTATGAGGAACTGGGCGGATTTGACCGGGGCTTGCGCCGCTGGGTCGACTGGGACCTGATCCTGCGTTATGTCGCGCACCACGACCCGATCGAGGTGCCGCTCGTGTTGGCTGACTATGCCCGCCACAAGAAACTCAAGCAGATCACCTACGACGAGCCATTCACTTACAAGAACGCCGTGCTCAATAAGCACTTGGTCAATTGGCAACGGCTCCAGGCCGAAGTGGGGACCCGCGTCTCCGGCTTCGTGTCCATCATCGTGCCGGTATATGACAACCTGCCCCTTACCCAGGCCTGCATCCACTCCCTCCGAAGCACGAATGCCGGCCTCCCCTTCGAGGTGATCCTCGTGGACAACGGAAGCAAGCGGGAAGTGGCCGATGGCCTCGCTCACCTTGCCGCCTCCGTTGAATTCGTGCGGCTCGTCACGAATTACGAGAACTACGGCTTCTCACTGGGCAACAACATCGGCTTCGCCGAAAGCATGGGCGAGTTCGTTGTCTTGCTCAATAACGATACCGAGGTTACCGATGGCTGGCTGGAGGCCCTCATTTCCCCGCTGCGGGAGAATCCCACGGCCGGTGCGACGGGCGCCCGGCTGCTCTATGGGGACGGCACCGTGCAATGCGCGGGCATCGTCTTCAGTGAGCGCTCCAAGATGCCCTACCATATCTATCGGAATGCCGCGGGCGACGCACCCCAGGTAATGAAGCCGCGTACTTTCCAAGCGCTCACAGGGGCGTGCCTGGCAATGCGGGCCGACGATTTCGCCGCTCTCGGGGGACTCAGCCCGCTCTACGCGAACGGCTGCGAAGATCTGGACCTCTGCTTCCGTATTCGACTTGAACTTGGCAAGACCCTGCACTACTGCCCGAAAGCCCTCGTCTATCACCACGAAGGTCGCACCGAGGGCCGTGGCAAGTTCATCATGTTCAACCGTGAGATGTTCGTGAAGGCTTGGGGCGATAAAGTCCAGCCCGACGATACGAGCTACTACGCCGAGGATGGCTTCGAGGTCATCGCCTACCAGAAGCCCGGCGCCGAGCCCGACGGCGAGACGGCAGCCTATGTGCCCGAGCTGCGCGGGGTGAACGGCCAGGCGCCACCGCCCGTCGCCTTTCAACATGCTCAGTCCACGCCGGCCGTGGAGGTTGCTGCCCGCGCCCACCGGGTCGGTGTTGTGTCAATCTGGCATGTGCGCGGCATCGCTCTGCACGCCATGCAGTATTGCGACGCGCTCGAGCAGGGCGGACTGGAGACCCATGTGCTCGCGCGGTGGGAGAGCGAGCGCTTCGACAACAGCGGGCCCGTCGCCCACCCGCGCGTGGCCAACGGCGGCGACGATCCCAGCCCCGAGGACACCGTGCGCTGGGCGCGCGACAATAACCTCGACATGGTGCTGTTCATGGAGGTGCACCCGAAGGACTGGAAGCGCGTGGCAGCTCTCAAGGAAGCAGGCATCCGCGTGATGGCGTACGAGAACCTGGACATCCTGCGCCGCGAACACCTCGCCGACTACGCCCAGCTGGACGCCCTCTTCAGTGCAGCCTTCTACTCATACGGCGTCTTCCGCGAGCAGGTTCCCACGGTGCCCGCCCTGTTGATACCCTGGGGCACGCCGCCCGGCCTCGCACCCGCGGCGGAACCAGCGAGTACGGACAAGGATTCACTCGATTTCGTCCATATCGCCGGTTGGGGCGGCGTGAACAACCGCAAAAACACGGACATCCTCATTCGCGCCTTTGCCCAGGCGGCCCCTTCCAATGCCCGGCTCCACCTTTACACCCAGGCGCCGGTCGACCGCTACGGCGAGGATTGCGCGCGGCTTTTGGCCAACGAGGCCCTGTTCGTCGTGCATGAAGGCACCATTCCCGACATCTTCGCCGCTTACGAGGGCAAGGACATGCTTCTCTGGCCCTCCAAGCGCGAGGGGCTCGGACTTCCAATCATGGAGGCGCTCGCATGCGGACTGCCCGTGCTCATCGCCGACGGCTACATGATGAAGCAGTGGATCATCCCCGGCGAGCACGGCGTCGTCGTGCCCGCCGAACCCGAGCACGGCCGCATGTGGCTCCCTGAAATGAATGTGGACGAGGGCGCCCTCGCCGAGGCCCTGCGCACCCTTGCGGACAACCCCGCCGACATCGCCCGCATGCGGGCCGCCATCCAGCGCGACCGGGCAGTATGGGAGTGGAGTTGGCAATCCGCCGCCATGTGCGAACAATTCACCCGCTTCATCCAAGAGCCCGGCTACGCCTTTCCCGAGGACCACGCCCACATCCCCGAGCTGATCCGCACCTTCGAGCAACGCCGCCGCGAAGCCTTCGGCGAAGCCGCACTCCCCATCCCCGATCAGGTTTCCTAAGGGGGCTACCAGGTGGAACCGGTAAAAATCCTTTGGTTCGTTGAGCCTGGCATGTTTCGAGACAATCCCATGCTTTCCCGTGCGTGGTTGGGTTGGGTTACGCGCGCCATTCGATCATCGCGCACCGATCATCGCAAAGTGCGCCACGGCCTTGCCACGAGCACAGAGGCATTGGAGTTCGTCCAGGCACGCCTCTCGCCCCCCCTCGACATTGCCCATGAGATCACACAGCGCGAGCTGCTCGCCGCCACGGGATTCGACCGGCTCGAGTATGCGAAGGATCTCTTCAAGCCTGTGGATGCCCCGGCTGTCAATACGGGGCTCGTACGGTGGATGGAGCAAGCCAACGACGATTTCCACCCAGATTTCGTCATTTCGTTCAGCCAGAATCGATATCTCGACCACGCATTTCCCGAATCCAAGAAGTTGTATGCCGAGTTTGCCCCCTACGGCCGCGTCGGGACTATCCAAGCGCTCTTCTTGGATCCCTGCGGCCACCAAGTCCGCAACATGCTGGTTGAGCATTGGGATGCAATCATCTCGGATCCCCTCGCCCCGAGCCAACCGGAGGCATTGCGTCATTTATGGCAGGAAGCGGTAGAAATCCCCACGCGAGAGCACCCGGCTTTCGAGAGCACGACGCAATGGCTGCAAGAGCGGGCCAAAGGCCGAAAAATCGCCATGCTGGCGATGCAGCCTCCCGACTGGCTCACCTACGAAGGGGCCTTGGGCCCCGTGCCGCTTTCCTCCCTTGTGATGCGATGGCTTGATGCGCTGCCGGAGGGCTGGGCAGGCTGCGTCACTTTCCACCCGCATCACCGATTGCCCGCCGCAGCGTGCAAGCTGATTGAGCGCGAGTTTCCGAATGCGATCATCCTTCCCGAAGACGCCCCTCGCGGCGCATCCGAATTGCTCTTGCCCATTGTCGATGCCGTCGTCACCATCTCATCCTCGGTTGGCGTGCAGGCGGCCCTCTGGGGAAAGCCCGTATCCGCCCAGGGGCGTAGCAGCTTGAGTGCCCTTGGCAGCCATTCCATTCCGGCGCTGGCAACCGCCTCTGGCCTCGCAGAGGTGCAACGCCTTCGCCTCTGGCGTTTCCTGACGAATCGCTATGCCCACCCACTGGATAGCCTGATCAACGACGGGGGCTATTTGCCCAGTTTCCTCGATGAATGGGGGGCGAATCGATATAGCGAGGAGTTTTTTCTTGACGGCAACGCCTGGGATGCCACGCGTGCCGAGCGCATTCTGCTTGGTGGGCCGAAAAGCATTGAGCCCGGCTCCCAGGCCGTACCGCCCGAACCCCCCGCGAAGGGCAAGCGCCTGCTCCTGTTCAATGAGACGAATGTGTTGCACCACATTGGTTGTCAGGCTGTTTCAGACGGCCACAAGCGCATCGCCGAGCGGGCCGGGGCCTCACAGTTTGAGACCGTGGACATGTTCGAGATCCGCCGATTCTTCTCGCCCCTGCTTCGGCAGATCCCCTTCCGTGACGAGCCCGCGTGGTTTGATGAAGCTGCGAATTTTCTCGCGAGCCGTCCCGCCTTGCGCGAGATCATGGCTCCAGCCGACGGAATCGTGGTGAATGGGGAAGGCACCATCCACCACGGCGCGGGGATGCCCTACTTGGCCCTGCTCCTCGCCGCCAAGCGCATTGGCAAGGGGGCTGCCCTCGTCAACGCGCTCCTTGAGGCTTTGCCCACCGCCGCTGGCCACCCCCTCAGCCAATTGGATGTATTCACCGTGCGCGACCCCCGTAGCCAGCGCGAGGCCGAACGCATTGGCGCATCGGCCATCGTCGAGCCTGATGCGATCGTCGAAGCGCGATTTGGCGAGACAGTGGAGCGCGATTTTCAGGGCCGCGCTGTTATCTCCGATGCGCACTGGGAGGGAGGGATCGACATCGTCGAGACCCTGCGCATATCCCCGCCGGTGCCCATGGACTACTGGCGCATGGATGATTTCATCGACTGGCGCACCGCCGTGGCGAGCCTGCGCACAGCCAGCGTGTACATCACCGCGCGGCATCACGGCGTGTACCTTGCCATGTTGGCCGGCATTCCCTTCGTACCGCTGCCGGCCAATACCCATAAAATACACGGAACCCTTGAGATGCTGGCGTACCCCGAGGAAGTCTGTACGCACCCGCGGCATGTGGCAGCGCAAATTCAGCGTGCCCTCGCCGACCCCGAGCGCCTTACCAGCACTTATGAGCGCGTACTGGGGCGGGCACCGCTGACCTCGTTCAGTGGGCTGCTGAAGGGCGATGGGTTGCCGAGAAGCGCGTGAGGCGCGTATCATCTGCCAGGCTGCAACAAAACAAGGGGGAGCACCCAATACCGTGAGCACTACACGAGACAACGCCGACTACTGGGTCGAGCGCCACGAGAAGCACGCGAACAAGATGGTCTCCGTTGGCGATATTCGCCGCTCGGAAGAGGAAAATATGCAGCTGTACGCAAGCAAGAAGCGAACAGTATACGCTCTGCTTCATGCTATCGACATGCATGTCCTCATGGGCCGGCGCGTGCTGGATGCCGGTTGCGGCATTGGCCTGGTTTCGGAGTTGTTCTACGCCCTTGGGGCCCAGGTGGGAGGCGTCGATGCTTCGCCCGTCGCGGTTGAGAACGCCGCTTTCCGCTGTCCGGATGGCGAGTTTCAGGCCGCCTCCATCGTAGACTTCAAATTTGACGGCAAGTTTGACATCGTATTCTCAGCCGATGTGCTCTACCATGTCGTTGATGATGAGAACTGGAAATCGGCCGTTCACAACCTGCTCGATCATTGCACACCGGGTGGCTGGCTCATTCTGATTGACCAGATACGCGCGGAAGTCGCCACGCCCGCCCCGCATGTGCGCTATCGAACCCGGGAAATGTACCGCGAAATTATGGCCAATGCCGCGGCCTACGAGGTGATTCTGCCCGGTTTTGAGCGCGTCGTCGTGTATCGCAAAACCGCCTGATACCCGCGCTCTGCATGGATAAGTTACTCTTGGACCGCGTACGCCGCCGCGTATAGAAATTCACCTTGCTCCGTGACCCACTCGTCGAGCGAGAGGAGGGTGTCGAGGAGGGCCGCGTCCTCCTGCATGTCCATGTTGCCCAAGACATCGCTCAAGGCCACAAAATAGATCACCCCACCGAGGGGGACAACCGTGGCATTTGGGAAGTGCTTCCGAAGGGCGGGAAGGATATTCTCGCTGTCTGCCGCCTCACTGGGGTCGCGCTTCAGCAAGCCTTTCAGGTTCGTTGGAATCACTCTTCGCGGCAAGGCCTTTTCGGGCTCTGTCGGGTGTTTCAGATAGCGATCGGGCAGAAGGTTACGCACGCCCGTTGCGATTTCCAACATCCTCGGCGTGAATTGCAGGTGGTTCGGCCCCACATATTCCTGCAGCATCAACACCCCGCCCGGCTTCAACAGGCGCTTGCAAAACGCGAGGGCATCGTCCACATCGAACATGTGGTGGAGTGAATCGCCCCAGTAGATCATGTCGTAGCACTCACGGGCATCCTGCAGTTCCACGAATGCATCGGCGCAGTGGAAATGCATGCGGTTCTCGATGCCGAGTTTTCTCGCGCGTGCCTTCCCAATCTCGATTCGAGATTCGGAAAGTTCATAGAGGTCGAAGTCTGCCGCCATTCCTTCCGTGAGGATTTGTGCTTCCTTGATACCGCCCCCGCACCCGATCGAAATGGCGCGCTCGAAAACCGCACGCCCTGTATCGCGCCGCACTCGATCAATAAGCCCTTTGCTGGGGCCATCCACAAACTCGCCGCAGATACGGTGGTTGATGTCCGCCACAATTCGCGGAATTTGCCAGAATCGAATCCACTTCACGGCATCCGTGGTCTTCGAGGCCGTCTGTTTGGACCAGTATTTGCCGATCGCTTTCTGTTTGTCGCTCAGCATGGATTTCGTTGTTCCCCTGTGGGCCCGCCGCACCGAAGTTGTTCGATCGAATCCTACTCACATTCCTCGGAAACTATATCGAATACGACCTCCGAGATGACTTTAATGTCCTCGTATCGGCCTCCGAGTGATCGCAGCTCGTCGGGACTCACAGGAAACATTTTCCGGTTTTGGATGGCATGGACACGCGTCAGGCCCTGTTTCCGGATGAAAAAGGGCGTCCCCCGCGCAATCAGTTCTCGAAATTCGGATATCTCATGCGTCACCATCGTGGATTCGTATGCGTGGAGGACGGCTGAGGTATCACCGGATTGCATGAGGTGGCCTTTATCAATCCAGATGGCACGGTTACACAATTCACGCACTTCGCCCATGGAGTGCGATACGAACAGGACCGTGCTGTCTTCCATCTTAATTCGGTCCTTCATTTCGCGCACGGCCTTGATGCGAAATTCACCATCCCCAACCCCAAGCACCTCATCCACGAGCAATACATCGGGGTGCAACTGAAAGGAAACGGCAAAGCCCAGCCGCGCGCGCATGCCGGCCGAGTAAGTGGCGATGGGCTGATTGATGAACTCGCCGAGTTCGGAGAATGCGATGATGTCATCCATTTTGGCCGCGATCTCGCGCTTGGGCATGCCGAGAATTGTCCCGCTCAGGATGACATTCTCCCGGCCGCTGAGGTAATTGACGAAGCCAAGCTGGAGGGAAAGCAGAGACACGCGCAGGTCGTCGCGCTTGATGATGCGGCCTTCGTCGGGGATCATGACACCGGCGAGCAGCCGAAGCAGGGTGCTCTTGCCGCTGCCGTTGCGCCCGATGACGCCGAGGGAATCACCGGGGTAGATTTCGAACGAGACATTGCGCAAGGCATAGTGCTTCTTGCGCTTGAAAATCCCCTGCCGCAGCCAGTACGAGACAGAAACATCCTCAAAGCGGACGAGCGGCTCGGGCGTAAGGGAAGTCATTAGGAGACAATCCGCTTGGCGTAGAGGCCGTCAAAACGGTGGACCAGGGTGGCGCCGATGAGGATGGCGACAATGGAGAGCGCGGCGATGACGCCAAGGGGGCCCCAGTCGGGCGCGGTTTCGTACATAAGCACGGCTCGGTAGGCCTCGAGGATGTGCACCATGGGGTTGTAGTAGAGGAAGGTCTGGCCGAGCTCGGGCAACTCCTCGAGCTTGTACATGATGCCGCTCATGAAGAAGGCGAACCGCAGCACATAGGGCACAAAGCTGGCAATGTCCGGCACGAAGGGAATGATGGCGGCGAGGAGGAAGGCGATACCGCAGATGAATAGCAGCTCAACGATGATGGGAATGGGCAGAAGTAGCCACCAGACACCGGGAAAGAACCGGTAAAGGAGCAGGGCACCGACGACGACGATCATGGAGAAGCCGAACTTGAGCAAGCCATTGAGAATTTGGCTGCAAGGGAAAACTAGCTTGTTAATGGCGACCTGCCGCAGGAGGTTGGCGTTGTGCCATATCGATCGGCCGGCAGCGTCGACGGATTGCGAGAACCAGAACCAGCCGACGATTCCAATAACGAGGAAGGGAATGAAATCTGCGTCGCCCCGGGAGAGAAAGTACCCAAAGACGAGGAAGTAGAGGATGGTGTTCAGGACGGGGTCAATAATCCACCAGAGATACCCAAGGTAGGTGCGTTGCGACTCCGCCCGGAAATCGGCCCAGGCCTTGTGCCAGATAACATGGCGCTGCGGCCAGATATGAAGAGCGGAAAGCATAGTGGTATCGGTTTTCCCGGGGTTTTGGCAGCACAATAGGGTACAGCGGCGGCAAGCGGGAGGTCAACAACCGGGGCGTGAGCTGTCCTTCAGTGCGGCAGTGAGCGATGCGCGAAGCGAGTCCAAGCCCCGAAACTTGTTGATGGCCCGGTACTTGCCCCGCATGTGCCATTTGCCGTACTTGCGCGCCAAGGCCTCCGCCCCCTCGATTGACAGCGTCTGCCGGATTTCATGGCTGTAGCTTTTCGACTTTGCGTGAAACACATACGCATCGTCGGCGATGGCAAGCGCGAACCCCGCTTGCGCCGCCCGCAGGCAGTAGTCGTTTTCCTCGCCATAGCCGTTGGGAAAGGCGTCCTCATCGAGGTAGCCGATCGCGTCGATCACGGCGCGTTTGATGCCGAAGCAGAACCCGTTGACGAAGGGGATACGGGGGTACTCCGGCTTGGCAAGCCTGGCTACCAGGCCTGCCATGTCCTCCGGTGTCACGCCTTCCGGCAGCGGATTGACCGACCAGTCGCCCTGTTCGTCACGCACGCACGGCACGCTCTGGTACGACGCGGCATTGGAGAGCGGTCCGACGATACCAATGGCCGGGTCCGATTCCGCACAGGCCAGCAGCCGTTCCAGCCAACTCGTGGTGACGATTGTGTCGCTGTTCAGCAGTACCACGAAAGGGGCCGTGCTGGCCCGCAGCCCCCGGTTGGCAGCCCGCGTATAGCGTTCCGCCGTCGAAGATTCCAGCAGCAGGGCGCCGTTCGCATCGGCAAAGGCTCGAAGCCACTGCGTCGTCGCGTCGTCCGAGCCGTCGTTGACGACAATCAGGCGGTAAGTGCCTGGGGATGAACGATCAAGCACCGATTCCAGACAACGCTGGGCGTCGTCCAAGGCATTGTGAACGCACACGACGATGTCTGCGCGTTTGCCCTCTTCACCGCGATCGTTTGGGCCAGGCTCCGGCTTCACGCCTCCGCCAGAATCCGCGTGAACGGCTCCGTGGCGTCGCCGAAGGTGTCGACTTCGGCGCCCATGGTCTGGAGCATGGTGGTGTAGAGGTTGCACACGGGCAGGCCGCGTGAGCGCCGGGCGATGTCGTTGCTGGCGAAGTGGTGGCCGGTCTTGAACGCGCCCCCGGCCTTACCGGCCACGATGATCGGCAGGTTGTTCGGATCGTGGCGGTTGCCGTCGGACATGCTGGAACCGAACAAAACCATGCTGTTGTCGAGCAGGGTGCCGTTGCCCTCGGGCACGGCCTGCATGCGCTCGAGCAGGTAGGCCAGTTGCTCGGCGTGCCAACGGGTGATGCGGCGGTACTGCTTGATCTTTTCCGGCTTGTTCTCGTGGTGCGACATGTCGTGGTGACCGCCGCTCACGCCGGGCAGGAAGGAGAAGTTGCGTCCGCTCACGCAGTTGGCAAACATGAACGAGGCGATGCGGGTCGAGTCGGTCTGGAAGGCCAGCACGAGCAGGTCCATCATCAGCTTCGCATGCTCGCGGAAGTCGGCGGGCATCTGGATGCCATCAATGCCGGGCAAATCGGGGTAGACCTCGGGCATCCACTCGCGCGGGTCGGGCTGGAGGGAAAACTCGATGCGCTTTTCCACCGCCCGCACGGACTCGAGGTACTCGTCGAGCTTGACCTGGTCGTCGCGGCCGAGGCGGCGGCGCAGGCCCTTGGCATCCTCGAGGGCGAGGTCGATCAGGCTCTGGAAGTCCTCCTGGCGGCGCTGGTGCTCAGGGCTGCCCGCGGCCTGGTTGCCGCCAAAGAGGCGCTCGTACACGAAGCGTGGGTTGATCTCGCGCGCCACGGGCGTATGCTCGTTGCGCCAGGAGATGTACGAGCCGTAGAGGCGCGTGTAGCCCACATTGCTGTCAATGCCGGAGATAACGGGGTCGATGCCCATCTCGAGCGAGGGCAGCGGCGTATTGTGGCCGATGTGCTGCGCGGCGAGCTGGTCCATCGAGATGCCGCCCGCGCTGATGTCGCGCCCCGTCGTCTTGGTGACGGGTTGACCGGTGAGGAAATTACCGGTCTTGGCGTAATGCCCATCGCCCTGGCGGCTGTTGGCCTGGTCCAAGCCGGAAAGCACATTGAACTCGGAGCGGAATTTCGTGAGTGGCCGCAGGGAATAGGGCATGAGGTAGTCCGAGCCCTCCGTGGTCGGCACCCAGGCATCTTCCCACACGCCGTTCGGGAAGAAGATGCAGGCCATGCGAACCGGTGGAGTCGCGGAGCTGGCCGCCGCCGTCGTGGCGGCTTTTGCGGTGCGCAATGGGGCCATCGCGTCCAGTATGGGCAGGGCAATTGCCGCCCCCATGCCGCGCAGGATGGTGCGCCGTGGAATTTGCCAGCTCTTATCGCTCATCGTGCTTCCTCCATTGATGCCCCACCACTGTACCGGTGCCGGAAGGGATAACTCAAGGCAATCTCGGTGAACAGCGCCGAGGGGCGCCAGTCGATTTCCTCCATCGCGACCAGGGCATCGTCGATGACGCAGGTATCGTACTGCGTCAGCGAGCGCCCGAGGGCGTAGCCCAGCATCTTCCGCGTGAAGTTTTTCGTGAAGGCATCCCGCCGCTCGAGCAGCAGCGCCTTCAACTCCGCCGGGCCGCTGAACGACTCGCCCGTCGGCAGGACTCCCGCCGTGTCGATTGGCAGACCCGCCTGCTCCACCCGCCACCGGCCGATGGGGTCAAAATTCTCCAGCCCGAAGCCGAGCGGGTCCATGCGCTCGTGGCAGGCCGCGCACTCCGGCTTCTGCCGGTGCAATTCCAGCGCTTCGCGCAGGCTCAGGCCGTCGTGGTGCTCATCGTCCTCGGGCAAGGTGCCCGCATCCGGCGGCGGCGGCGGCACACGGTCGCCCAGCAACTGCTCCAGCACGAATTTACCCCGCAATACCGGGCTCGTGCGTAAGGGGTGGGAGGTGGTCGTCAGGATGGCCGCCATGCCCAACACGCCGCCGCGGGCGTCATCTTCAAACTCCACCAGCCGCATTTCGTCGCCCGTGATTCCCTCAATGCCGTAGATTTCCGCGAGGCGCTCGTCCACGAAGGAGTAGTTCGAGTCCAGCAGCTCGAGAATGCTGCGGTCTTCCTGCACGATCCGCGTGAAATAGAGGGCAGGCTCGCGGTGCATCGAGGCGGCCAAGGCAGTATCAAACTCCGGAAAACGGTTCGGGTCCGGCTTGATCGTCTCTCCCAACGGCGTGATTCCCAGCCATTGCGAGACGAAAAACTCGCCCAAGGCCTCCGCCTTCGGGTCCAGCAGCATGCGCCGTACCTGCCGCTCGATTTCCTCCTCGTTGGCCAGTTGGCCCGCTGCCGCCAGCGCGAATAGTTCCTCATCCGGCATCGAGCCCCACAGAAAGTACGACAGACGCGACGCCAGCGGATAGCCGCCGAGTTCGTAATCGCCCTGCTTTGCCGGTTGCGGCTCGGCGAGGAAGAGAAAATGCGGGGACACCAGCACGGCCTTGTAGATCAGCTTGATGGAATCGCCAAAATCGTCGCCGCGCTCTTGCGAGCGGTCGAACAGGTCCAGCATGCGCGCCAATTCTTCCGCTTCCACCGGCCGCCGCCACGCACGCCCGGCGAAGTCACGAATCACGGCCGACGCGGCCTCGCGCACATCCTCGCCCTCGGCAGGCATGGCCATCAGGCGCTCCCACGCGGCCGATCCTTGGCTGTCCGCGGGTAAGGCGTACTCGATCGCATGATCCGCCGCCTCGAGGTATTTCTCCAACTGAATGGCCGAGAGAAACAGCGCATTGCCGTGGTTATCGAACCCCTCGCCACCGGCCCCATCCGCGGGAAACATGTGCGCAATGGCAATCGGCATGCCGAGCAAGTCACGCAGGGTGTTTTCGTACTCGTGGCGATTCAGGCGGCGGCTCATCACAAAGCCGGGGAACCAATTGACCGATTCCTCACTGGCAATCAGCGTGCAGTCGAGCATCGGAGGTTCGAGCGCCTGAATCCACGCGAGCAGCTTCGCCTTTTCTTCTTCCGTGGGCTGTGGGCGATTGCGCGGCGGCATTTCATTGTGCTCGATACGGCGGCCCGAGCGTTGCCAGATCGCCAGCGACTCCGCCGCCATCTGCTGCGTCTCGAAGCGCTCGAGGTTCAGGTCGGCGCTGGCCCGCTCCTCATTGTGGCAGCCGAAGCAATACTCCCCGACGATCGGCAGGATGTCATGCTCATACGAGATGTCTTCCGCCGTCCCAACGCCCGCCGTAAGCAGGGCGGAGGCGATCAAGGCACCACGGATTCCGAATCGACTGCTGCGCATGCACAAATCCTTGTCATTGTTCATCTTCACGCGCGAGAGCTTACGCCTCATGGCCTGTGCAGGTACCATAGCACGCCCCGCCGTCCGGGTCCAGAAAACCCACGCGCATGAGACCACCCCGCCCCAGCGCAGGTTCCGTGGAACGGGCCCGCGTCAAATATGTGGGCCTGGCCGTATCTCGCAGCAGTAAATACGCCCCAACGGGACAAATCAGGAGTAGCCCATCGCGGCATAGCCGCAACCAATCAGTCCTGTTCCAAGTTCCCTGCGCGCGGAGCGCGCTCTGGAGTGCGAGAAGCTTGCTCTCGCTCATTCTTCCCGCCTGCTTGCTGGCGGGCAACGACGCAGGTCCTTGGGGAACCGTGGAACGCGTGGCTTGCAATTCACGACCCTGCACGACAATATGGCGCCCTGCAAGCACGCGGGGGGCGGGCATCGCGAGCACCCCGCGGGCACTGGGGGCAAACCGCCGGGGCGGCGATCAATCCGAGGGAGCGAAATCGATGGCAGTGCAACGCAAGGATGGCGAAGTCCATCCCGGGATTCCGTGGGGACCGTTCACATTCCGGATCCCCTTCTACCACACCCGCATCGAATGGCCCGAGTTCTGGCAGGGCATCTTCGTGGCCGGCGCCACGGGGCTGGGGCTGGTGTACATCCTCACCGACAACTTTGGCCTTTCCTTCGAGCAGGCGATCGCAGTCGTATTCATCCAGAGCATGCTCCTGAGTTCGGCACCGATCGTATTCGGCGAACCCTACGCGCCTGGATGGGTCACGCCTGCCTTGCCACTGGTTCTCGCCACGATATTCCCGTTCTTGGCCACGAATGGACCCGAGGCTGGATTTCAGTTCATGACGGCCATGAGCCTCATGTTCGCCGTACTCGTTATCGTGCTCGGACTCACGCGACTCGGAGGCAAGATAATCGCTTGGATGCCGTCCGCGCTGAAGGGAGGCATTGTCATGGGCGCCAGCATCGCGGCACTCCACAATGTCTACAACACCGATACCGGGCACTTCTACACCGCGCCTTACGCCATGGCAACCGCCATCGGTCTCTGCCTAATTCTCACCTTTTCGTTGCCACTCATGGCGCTTAAGCAAGACCGCAAGTGGCTGGCACTCATCGCCAGCCTCGGCCTCTTGCCCGGTTTCGCCATCGCGGGGCTCGTGGGTCCCATCATGGGCGAGTGGGCCTGGCAGACGGAGATCTTCGGGCGAACCATACTTCTTGGTTGGTCCGACATTGAAGGCACAACGCACACCATTCGTTGGGGCATCAGCGTACCGCCGTTCGTGGAGACATTCCAGGCGATCTCGCCGTTCTCCATTGGGTGGCCAAGCTTTGACATGTTCTGGAATGCGGTACCGCTCGCGTTGATGACCTATGTCATCCTCTTCGGGGACCTCATTACCGGCACCGAAATCCTCAAGGCCGCCAAGAAGGCCCGGCCCGACGAGAAAATCTCCATCGATCTCAACCGCACGCATGTCTCGATCGGCATTCGCAATGTCCTGATGGCAATATTCGCGCCATTCTTCCCCACACAAGGAACCCTGTGGACCGGCGTGCAGGTCATCATCGTGCAGAAATGGGCCCAAGGGCGGGACAAGATGGATTCGCTGTATAGCGGCATCTCGTCCTACTATGTTTTCGGAATTCCGCTCCTCTACATGGTGCTTCCCCTGCTTGACCTCTTGCGTCCTCTCATGAGCGTTGCGCTGGCCCTCACCCTCGTTCTCACCGGCTTCGCCTGCGCCTATGTGGCCATGGGTATGCAGCGGACGACTATCGAGCGCGGCACGGTCGTGCTGATCGGCTTCTGCCTCGCCATTTTCAGTCCCTGGGTTGGCATGGCCATTGCCGTGGTGGCTACCGTCGCCTTGGTCGGCTTCAAGGACCCCCTGCCGCCGGAGGTGGTCGAGGAGGACTAGGCCTCAGGCCTGGTAACCAATAGTTCACTGCAGCGCCTCCGCCACGGGAAAATTCGTGGCGGAGGCGTTATTTTTTGGAACTGTACTGCAAGGCTCATGTTAATTACTTAACAGCCACTTGCGCATATGGGAAATTCAGGGTACCATGTCAACGGATTCCGGGGGATATATGGGGATTACCAGAGGCATGCCTTGCCACGCGGCCAAGCCGAGGGCCGCAACAGGGGGAGAATTTGCATGGAAGATGTTACGCCTCGTGATTTCTTTGCCGGAATGGCCCTGATGGCCCTGCTCAACCGCCACGAAGGACCCCTCGCCGGCTTCGCCGCGATGAGCCGACAGTCCTTCCTCATCGCCGACCAGATGGTCAAGGCGCGTGAAGAAGCCGGCATGGTGCCGCGGGAGACCCTGCGCTAGGCCTGCGGATCGCTTCCACGCCGGTTTCGTTTGGTCCCCGCGAGGGCAGTCGGTCACTATTCCAATAACGACTGAAGCCTCTCGGGATAGTCTTCAACCCCATCGAGCCAGTACGCCCAATCTTTGTGATCCGCCAGGAGCATGCGCAATTCGGCGCCGGATTCTTCGAAGCGTGGTGAACGCCTTAGCGCCTCTGCGGCCAGGACGCGGACATGCGGTTCCTGTCTCGGATCCTTGGCCATCACCGCCAAGGCCTCGGCGGCGTCGAGACGATCCATCTTCCCAACATACGGAATGGCCTTTTGATCGGTGTACATCGACAACGGCCGCGAGAGCTGCTCGACAATGACTCGGTGGGACTCCTCCGTCCCCACGAACCACAAGGCCTCGAGCAAGTCGTCGTCGGTGACGCCCATGGACTCGATATTGCGTCGGCGGTGCCACTCAGGATAGCGCTCCAGCATGTCGAAGATGAAGGCCTCCGCTTCGTCCCTCAGTGATCCATCGGAGTAATGGCAAATAGTAGCCACTGCTTGCATGCGCGTGTTGAAAGAAATGTCCTCGTTGCGAAAGATCGCCTCCATACGCGGCACTTGTGACGCATCCCCCAGATCGCGCAGCGCTTGGATGACGGGTACCCACCACACAAGCCCACCCCTCCCCTCCGCACGCTCGGTGATTTGAAACGCAAGGAATGCATCCAGGCAATCGACCGCGCGTGGGTCACCCAATTCGTGCAATGCCCGAACGATGGTGCGCGGAAACGGATGGGTATAGAGCACTTCGCACAGATCGGGGACGGCCTCGACACCCAGCGCCATCAAGTTCTCGTGAATGGTTCTACCATCACTGGTCGCAAGCACTTCTTCAACGCTTGTTGCGTAGGCGCTCGTGTACACGAACGCCGCAATCAGCAGCACAGCCGGTGATTTCAGAATCCATTGTTTCATTTGGCGCCCACTCCCTCTACGCGCTTTTTACCGATTTCACGCGCCCTTGCACTTCAACCGCGCACGGCATATGAACCCACAACCCTGATGGACACGGTACGGAATGCAGCCGGTGGCGTCAAGGCGCGAGGTGGGTAGTGTCGAGGAAGCTTTAGTGCGCTAGGCCTGCGGCTCGGTTCCCTTCACGAGGAAGGGGCCGATGGCGAGGTAATCGAGGCCAGCGTAACAGAAGGCGCGGATGGCCTGCTCCGGGGTCTGGATGATGGGCTCTTCGTGGATATTGAAGCTGGTGTTTAATAACACCGGACTGCCCGTGACCTTCCCGAACGCCGTCAGGATGCGGTGAAAGCCGGGGTTGCGGTCGGACCGCACGAATTGCGCGCGGGCGGTGCCATCCACATGCACCACGGCCGGGGCCTCGCGCCGCATGCGCTCGGTGCAGTCGAAGCAGACGGTCATGAATTCCGCCGCGTGGCGGGCGCGATCGGCACCCACCACGAACTCGTGCGCCACCTCGTCCGGCAGGGCCGGGGCGAAGGGCATGAAGTCGTTGCGGCGAAGGCAGCGGTTCAGGCGTTGCGTCACCGCCGGGTCCGACGCGCGCGCGAGGATCGAGCGGTTGCCCAGCGCCCGCGGCCCCCATTCCATCGCCCCGTCGAAGCGGGCGACGAGGGCGCCGTCCGCCAGCAGGGGAGCGAGGTGCTCCTCGATCCTCTCGATGCGCTCGTAGGCCAGGTTCGCCTCGCGAAGGGCCTTCTCTATCGCCGTATCCGGGTACGACTCACCCAGGAAAACATGCTCGATCTGCCGGTGCGGCTTTCCTTGGATGTGGCAGATCGCGCCGAGGTTGAGGCCGCCATCCCCCATATTCGGGAAGACAAACAGCTCGTCCACCTCATCCAGCTCGTGCAGGCGCTGGTTCAGCTTCACATTCGCCACCACCCCGCCCGAGAGCACCAGCCGGCGCTGGCCCGTCTTCTTCAACCATTGCTGCGCGATTTCCAGCGTGTGCTTCTCGAGCAGATGCTGGCACCACGCGGCGATATCCTCGCGGCTGTACTTTTCCGCGAGGTGCTTCCGGCCGTAGTCAATGCCGCGTTGCCCGAATCGCCCGGTGAAGCGGAACTCCCCGTCCTGCCAGTAGAATGGCGAAGGCTCATCCACGCGGCTTGCGTCCCCATTTGCAGCGAGGCCCGTGATTTTTCCCTCGTCGCGGCAGGATACGAACCCGAATACCTCCGTCATCACTTGGAAGAACAGGCCGAGCGAGTGGCGTGAGGAAATCGTCCAGAGCCGTTCCATCGGCACACCCTGCTTGCACAGCGATACGGTGACCGACAGGCCGTCGCCCATGCCATCACTGGTGATGCACAGGGCCTCGTCATACCCGGAGAAATGCCATGCACCGGCCGCATGCGCCGTGTGGTGCTCGACGAAAGAAAGCGGCTTGCCGCGCAGCGCCTTGGGCAGGTTGCGCCGCGTCACCGGGGCGAGCATCGGCCGCACGGCCTTGCGCAGAAGGGAGTCCTCGCTTGTGTGCGTGATGGGCAGGTAGAAGGTCACATCATCGAAGAAGCGCCGGACCATCGAGTCCTTCTGCTCACGGCGGCGCGCCCCGAAGATCCAGTCGTGCGCCTTCGGCAGCATGCGTACCGGCAACGGCGGCGTCATCAACCCGGCCATGCAGATGTGCTCGATCTCGTCCGGGGCAATACCCGTGTGTGCGAACATGCCCTCGAGCGCGCGATACGGAAACCCGCCCTCGTTCTTTCGCCGCGAGTAGCGTTCCTCGTTCGCGGCGAACACGACTTCATCGTCGCGGCAAAGGGCGACACCCGCATCAAAGAGATCTTCGCTGATTCCAAGCCAATATGCCATTGTGTGCGGGGAAACTCCGAAGGGATTGGGGCGCCCGGGGTTGTCGCTGGGGTCGCGCGGCGGAAATGCGGCCCATTGGCCGCGTGGGTTATAGTATAGCGCCGTGAGACTGCGCAAGCGTCGCATGGCGGGAGGAGTGATCACAGGGGGCGGGGGCTTCCGGTGAAAACGGCCGGTTTTTACCACCCAATCGGTGCACCGGCCCTTGAGGATATCGGGTGAAGCCAGCAACCATACGGTTTATTGACAAGTACCTGGGGGCCGCCGCATGCGCGTGCTTTTCCGGGCTCTACCGAGTCCAGCGCGCGATCGGCCTCGCCCCGATTCCCCCCACAGGCACCGTGCCCGAGCGTATCCTCTTTCTCAAGCTCGTCGAGCAGGGCGCCACCGTGCTTGCCTCCGGCGCCCTGCTCCGCGCGATCGACCTGGTCGGCCGCGAGAATGTGCACTTCTGCTGCTTCGCCGAGAATCGTGCCATCGTCGACATCATGGACCTGATCCCGCCGGAGAATGTCCTCACCATCCGCACGACGCGCTTCACCATCACCGTGTGGGATATTTTACGCGTGGCTTGGCGTGCCCGCCGGTTGAAGGTTGATGCGACCATCGACCTCGAGTTTTTCGCCAAGAGTTCCGCCGTTCTTGCCTACCTCTGTGGCGCGCAACGCCGGGTCGGCATGGATCGCTTCACCGCGGAGGGACCCTACCGCGGCCAGTTGATGACCCATCGGGTGCAGTACAGCCCCTACCTGCACACGGCCATCGCGTACGCCCTGCTGCTCGAGGCCGTACTTCGCGATCCCGAGGAGGTGCCCCTCTGCAAGGAGTTGCCCGAGGATTACGCCATGACCCCGCTTCAGCGGCGCCCTTCGGACGACATGCTCACCAACCTGCGGGAACGGCTGGAGGCAGTGCTGCCTGCCGGCATCAACCGCATCGTGCTTCTCAATCCAAACCCGACCGACTCCCTGTTCGTGCGCAAATGGCCGGAGCAGCGGTTTGTCAGCCTCGGGCGCGAGATACTTGAGAGGCATACCGATACCGCACTCGTTTTCGTCGGCACGCCGGAAGAGCGGGAGGACACCGAGCGCCTTTGCACGGAGATCGCGTCCGAGCGCGTCGTCACCATGGCTGGCCGGACCACGCTGCGCGAACTCATCGGCCTGTTTTGGATTGCCGATGTGCTGGTCACCAACGACAGCGGCCCCGCGCATTTTGCCACGCTCAGCCCGATTCATATCGTCGCCATGTACGGCCCCGAGACGCCCGTGCTTTTCGGACCGCTGGGAACCCGGGTGCAGATCGTCCATTATCACCTGTCGTGCAGCCCCTGCCTCAATGTCTTCAACCACCGCGTATCTCCTTGCCGTGACAATGTTTGCATCCAGCGGATCACGGTGGATGAGGTCGGTGCAGCAGTCGATGGGGCCCTTGCCGAGCGCGCCGCCGGTTGACCGCTTTCCCAAGAGGTGGTATAGTCGCCTCATCCACGGGCTCTTTCGTCGGAAACCCTTGAACCGTGGTAGTTTGTGATTCATTCGAAGCCGAAAACGCTGGAACACTCACCCATGTCCGATAAGCTCGGGATACTTACCATCGCAGGCCGCCTGATGCGCGGTTGGGTCGCGGTGCATGTATTCGGGCGCAAGGTGCCGCTCCTCACGGCGTGGAACCTCACTTTCCACTGCAATCTTCGCTGCCACTACTGCGCCTGCCCGGACCTCCATGTACCCGAGTTGAAGACGCCGGATATCCTTGAGGCCATCAACGAGTTTCACAAGCGCGGCATGCGCTGGGTGACCTTCAGTGGCGGCGAGCCTCTCCTGCGCAAGGATATCGGCACGATCGTCGACCACTGCAAAGACCTCGGCATCATCACCTACCTCAGCACGAATGGTACCCTGCTTCCGCGCCGCATGGAGTCCGTGAAGCGCTTGGACAAGATCACCATAAGCTTGGACGGCCCCGAGGCGGTACACGACACCATCCGCGGGAAGGGGTCCTTCGCCGAGGCGGTTCGGGCCATCGAACTGGCGCAGGAATATGGAATCACCGTAGGCCTTACCTGCGTGATTTCTTCGCACAATGTCGATACGCTCGAGCAGGTGCTCGACCTCGCCGATGAGATGGGCGTCGCCTGCATGTTTCAGCCCGCCACGCAGTGGTTGAACAGTCACACCGATCCGAACCCCATCGCGCCGCACCCTGAGCCGTACCGCAAGGCCGTAAAGCGCCTCATTGCCCTCAAGAAAACGGGCGCCCCCATTGCCAACTCCATGCCCGGTTTGAAGTATCTGCTGGAATGGCCCGAACCCCGCACCATCTGGTCCACCGCCGGCCGGCTCACCTGCACGGTCGAGTCCGACGGCAAAGTGCTTGCCTCCCACATCACGCAGACCGCCGAGCTTGAGACCCCCATCGACGACAACCTCACGCCATGGGAACGCTTCGACGCCCTCGAGATTCCGAAGTACAACGACCAATCCTGGTGTGGCCCCATCCTTGAGCTGGATATGTTCTTCGCCATGCGGCCGAGCGCCCTCTGGAACTCGCTCAAAGTGCACGGGGTCAAGGGCAAGCGCAAGCGCAAGCAGGACGGCAGGCCCGCCCTTGCAGTCACGAAAACGGAAACAGTATCCAAGAGCGCTCCATGAACTCGACGGCCGGGCCGCCTTCCGACAAACCATCCAGCAATCCGTCGTCCGGGCCGGGCGTGAACCGGCAGTTCGGGCCCGGCAAGACCCTCGTTTTCTCGCTCCTGCCCTTGCTCATCCTCGTGTTCGTCGTGGAGGCGGGCTTCCGCGTCCGCGAGTTCTTCTATCCGCCCTTCCAAGCCGACTATGGCCTCGGGTTTGACGAGGGCAGCCGTGTATTCGCCTCGCGCCTGGGCATCATGACCACGCGCGTGAATAAACTCGTTTCCTTCAATTTCGAGACATTCTCCCGTCGAAAACCCGCCAATGAGTGCCGTGTATTCATGATTGGCGGTTCGAATGTGAATTACCTCGCGAACCTTTTCCCTGAGTATGAACGACGCCTGACCGAGGAACTCGGCGGGGCCTGTCAGGTCAATCTCATTAATGTGGGCGGCCTTGCCTACGGCTCCCAACGGCTGCTGCGCATTGCATTCGAACTGATGGACTACGACCCCGATCTGCTCCTCATATACGCAGGCCATAATGAGTTCGAGGAACTGCAACAGCTCGAATTGGTCGAGACCGACAATGTGCCGCTCCAGCGGGTCATCTACCGCTCGGCAGTGGCTCGTTTTTTTCGAGACCGCGCGGTCACGAAGGACCTCGACGCGCTTCAACTGGCACGCAACCAGGAGTTGCTCGGCAACCCCCAAGTGGACTACATGGCCACGGCAGGCAAGACCTTCACGCAAGAGGAAATCGACGACCGCATGCGTCGCTACGAGGACCACCTCGACCGCATCATCTCCCTCTACCTGGAGCGCGGCGTTCCCGTCGTGATTGGAACCGTCGCCACAAACTACTGGGAACCGGATTTGCCTTGGGACAAGCGTGAAATTCGCGAGGAGATCGATGCCTTGTACGCGGAAGGGCGGTTCGAGGAAGGCCTCGCACTCGCACGGCAAGTCCTGCGGGAAAGCTCGCGTCACCAGGCCTCCGACGCGGAAAATGAGATCATCATGCGATTGGCAGCGAAGCACAACCTGCCACTGGCGGATGTGAGCGGCGCCATCGCGGATGCGGAGCCAAATGGCGTGCCCGGCGAAACCCTTCTCTCCGATCGATGCCATGTAACCGAAGAGGGCAAAGTGATCCTGATGGACAACTTCGCCCCCCTTGTCGTTCAGGCGCTGCAAGAGCGCCGGGCGCCGTAATCGTGGAGGGCAACACAAGCAGCACGCCCCCTCCGCGCAACTCACCGCACAAGAAGAGCCTGCGCCGCCGATGCCTGTCCATGGCCGCCCTGTTCGTTGCTTGGGTGGTTCTCCCCGTCTTGCTCGTGGTCGGGTTCGAGGCGAGTCTTCGATACCTCGATGTCGGTCGCTCCACGCAGTTCCTTTTCAAGAGGGAGACCCCTCGCGGCGCCGCCTACAGCGTCAACATGTCGTTCTACAAGCAATTTCTCTATGTAGAGCAGGACACCTTGGGCTACACACCGCACGATGTGCCGATTCCACCCCGGGCGGAGAACACCTATCGGGTCATCGTACTCGGGGGCTCGGCCGGGTTGGGTTGGTACTTTTCCGATTTCGCATTTACCCGCTATCTGGAGGCCATGCTTCGCGATGCCTACCCGGAGCGCGATGTGGAGGTCATTTCACTCGCATGGTTCGGCATGAATTCCCATGTGATGCGGGTGATCGCCAGCCATTTCCCCGACATGCAGCCCGACCTCGTGGTCGTCTACCTCGGCAATAATGAAATGACAGGGCCCTTCGGCCTCATGAGCAACCTCGGCGCGCAGGAGCTTGACGAGGACACGCTCGATCGCGCCATCCAGCGGCACCTCTGGCTGTCGAACCTGCGTGTACTGCAGCTGTTGGGGCAAGGCGCGCAAAACCTGTCGTACTCCGCCGTGGGCGGCATGCGATGGGGATTCGATGCCCCCGTTACTTCACTGGACGATCCCCGGCTTCATCGCGTCTACCGTCACTACGAACAGAACCTCGAGCGCATCTGCGAAGAGGCCGCGGCCGTGGGCGCCCCCGTGCTCTTGGGCACCGTGCTCCGCAATGAACGGGACTGGAAGCCCCGGAACTCCCTGCCGCGTTCGGCTTGGAGCCAAGCGGACGAGGCCACGCGCCGCGAAACCCTCGATGCAGCCGCCGCCTCGCTCAGTGCCGGGAACTTCGAAACCGCCCGGAACCTCCTCGAATCGGCCGTGGCGATGGACCCCAATCACGCAGAGACGCAGTACGAAGTGGCGCGGGCTCTGCTCGCCATGGGCGATGTCGACGCTGCCCGCGAAGCATTTGCCGCCGCCTACCACCAGGATTCCACGCTCGACTACGCCACCCCCGGCATCAACGACGCCGTGCGGCGTGTCGCCACGAACCGCGCGGAGGATGGCGTTCGACTGGTGGAGTCCCAGCGAGACCTCGCCGCCATTTCCCCGGACGGCATGCTCGGGCGGGACCTGATGTATGACCACATCCACCTGACCCGCGAAGGAAACTATCACCTTGCGCGCGCATTCGCGGAGCAGGTGCCGTTGCTGCCCGAAGCCGTGCGACCGTCCTCCGCGCCCTCCGGTGAGTGGTTGTCATTCGATGCCGCCAACGACTGGCTGGGCGCGTCGTTGGAAGGGTTGCTCGATGAGCTGGAGCACGCACGACGAAGCGTAGATGAACTCTGGCCCGACCAGGACACGCAGTGGCTATCCGAACAAGTGCAGGTCCTCACGGAGAGTGGGCATTCCACCCTCGCCGACACCCGGTTGGACGGATTGCGCCGCGCAATTGAGATGAATCCGGGTGATTTTCTCGTGCGCTATCGATTTGTTGAGCGCGCCCTGCCTCAACCCGCCTTGCGCAGCGAGGCCATCGCCAACTCTGCGCACCTCGTTTCTCAGCACCCCGACTACTGGCGCAGCCGGTTTGCCAAACTGGAAGGCCATCTGTATCTCGGTGACAACGAAACCGGGCTGGGCGTGGCCCGCGAAATCGTCCAGTCCTTTCCGTATTTTCCCGAATCCGAATTTCACCTTGCGCGCGCGCTGGACAGCGCGGGGCATGTGGACGAGGCTCTGCCCATCTACCGCCGACTCGGCAAGCGCTTTCCCACCAGTGACCTTCCTTCTGGCTTTGAGGCCAACCTGCTCTACCGTGAGGGACGCTATCAAGGGGTTGCACGCCCCGCCGAGCGCGCAATCGAGGCGAACCCGGGCAATCCTCAGCACTATGCCATTCTTGATTCCGCGCTGGTCGCGCTCGAGGACTCCGGCGACCGTATCCGCCAATGGGAGCGGCTTTCCGAACGCTACCCTCAGCACGGGCACGCGCATCACTACCTCGCCGAGGCCCTCACGGCGGCAGAGCGGAACGAAGAAGCCGCTCACGCCCGCGGCCAGGCGGCCTCCGCCAACCCCGGCCGGTATGGAGCCCAGTCACCGTGACACGCAGCAGTGGCCCGGAGCCCTCTTCGTCGACACTGCGAGACTGGCGCGTCCTCGTGCCGCTCGGAGTGGTGATGCTGTTGGGACTCCTACTGCGTGTGTATCGTCTCGATGAGCAATCCCTCTGGTGGGACGACTACAACGGCCTCGCGCATCTGACCATCAATGGCTTCTTCGCAAGCATGATGGAAGCGCGTCGCATGAATCCCGAAGGCGCCCCCCTCTACCATGTCGTGCAGTACTTCGCATCGTACTTGATTGGTACCGGGGAGTACGCCCAGCGCATGCTCAATGTCGGCATCGGTACCCTTACCATTCCCGTCGTCTTCCTTATCGGAAGAAACAGTTTCGGTGTCCGCGCGGGACTCATCGCCGCCCTGCTCTTTGCCATGTCGCCCCCGCACATATACCACGCACAGTCCCTGCGGATTTATCCACTCGCGATGTTGCTCGGCGCCATTTCACTTCTTTCCATGGAACGCATGCTGACGCAGCGGAACCCCCGCTGGCTCTACCTCAATGTCCTCGCGAATGGCGCGCTTTGCCTTACCCATCTCTTTGGGCTCTTTGGCGTCATCGCCCAAGGCGTGGCCGCCTTGCTGATACTCGGTTGGCATCACCGCGTCCTGCTGATGCGGTGGAGCGTCATTCAATTCGTGTGCCTGTTGCCCTCCGCCCTGCTTGTACTCACCATGCGACGCCGCAGCGGGGGTGATTTCTGGCATTTCTCGTTTCCATCCTTCATCGATATCGTCAAGGATCTGGTTGGGGATGACCTCACCAACTTCGCCCTCAACCCGACCCCTTCCCCAACGCGCCTGTTCGGGGTAGCCATTGACCAGGATTTCCTGACCATTCCCATGGCCATTGTCATGATGCTCCTGTTTCTCATGGTCGCGGGGTGGGCATTGGTGCATACATGGAAACTGAGGCAGCGTGCGCTTGAACCCGCCGCCACGCATGCCGACAGCACGCATGCCGACGGCACCCTTTCTGACAGAACCGTGTTCACGCGTTTCGTGCTGATGCTCACCTACTGGAGCATGCCCGTCGTTTTTATCGTTCTACTTGCCTATTTCTGGCAGCCGGTCGTCTATCCCCGCTACACCCTGTACGCCTGCCTCGGCTCGTACGCGCTGACCGGCGCGTTTTTCGTCCATCTCCCGTGGCGAGTCGCAAAGGCATCGCTCGTCTGCGCGATCCTGATCCTGTACGCCTTTCAATTGGGCCTTCTGCTCAACTCCGATACCCGCACGCAATGGCGTCAAGTCACCGAGGGCATCTTGCTCCACGCCGGGCCCAACGATATCGTGCTGGTCGGTGGATTTGGCCCCCCTGCCGTCAGCCATCAGACACTCGGTTATCACTTTCCGGCCGATGCCCACCACCCCATCACCCCGGTCCACTCCACGCTCGACCTGCTGGAGCAGTTGCGCTGCCATTTCTTGGGGCATGGGGGAGAGGGCGCCCCCCCGAAGGCTTGGTATGTGTTCAACTCCCACTATGGCCTGGCTTCCCACGAGGTTCCCACCCGCTACTTCGTCGAGAACGAAATTCAATTCGACACGAGGATTTACCAGGCGGAAGAGACCATTTTTCTGTTCCGCATTCATGATTGGGCAGACCTCACCCACGCGACCCCCATCGTACTGCCGGATTTGTCAGACATCGAGAGTTACACACCCTATGATCACGCCGCCGACATGCAAGCGCTGCAGCTCGATCATCACGACGAGAGGCTGACCTACCTGTTCGAACGCGCCTTCGAAGATGGAATCATCTTTGGCGGAGAACTTGGGTTGACTACGCAGTATGCCACCACTTTCTGTGATTTCGGTGAATACGAGGCTGCGCATCAAGTTCTAAGTCAGTACGAGGAAGTCTCAGGAGAAAATCTCGATCCTCTGCGCTGGTACATCGCGATCACCCAGGGAGACCTGGAGGCAGCATTCGCCGTGCCAATGCGGAGCGCTGAACACCCCTTCGCTCGACTCATGTTGGAGATTACCCTCTGGGCGGCGGGTGACGCGGATGAGGCCGTCCGCAGTTACCGCGCACACCGCGCACTGATTTCGAATGAGCCTAACAACATGGGCCCCCTCCTCGATGCGCTGCTACTCGAAGATACCGCCAACTTTCACGCCAAGGTCAGGCAATTCCGCACCACCTTGCGCCCACACGGCGACGACATCCACAAAATTCTCTGCATGCTTGGAGGGCTTGAGAATTGGATATCCGCCTGCCAGCCCCCCTGGCAGCCCCAATCGGCCTCCCCCGAGACCATCCGGGCGGCGAAGGCAATGCTGGCCTCCTATAAGTAGGGCTACTTTCGGAGAAGTCGATACGGAGTATTGAGCGCTCTCGGCGCTTTTCGGGCGCGTACGACATCCCAATTGAACGAACCAACTGACCAGCCCCATATTTAAGTACCAACCCAAGTGAGAGTAGTTGCCTGGGTTTCGGGGTTGGCGCCGGGCTCGGGGGCATTGGCGCATGGCGCACAAGAACACAAAAGCCCCCGCAACGGCGTTTCGCGTAATCCGTTGCGGGGGCTTGACATGCCTGGTACCGAGGATGGGACTCGAACCCATGGCCTCTGGAACCACAATTCAGAAATAAGCGTAAATCGGCGTATACAGTAATAGCGGTGCATAGACCCCTGCACACCATTTCGCCCCATGTTTGCAGTGCTTTCCGCGTTTCTCTTTGTTCATGGATTGACACGCTTGTATATGCTCGTTTATGATTGACTCGTTACCGAGTCGTTACCGGACCATTGGAGCACCCCGGACATGCGCGAGAATTTGACCGCGAAACTTGTGGATTCCCTGCCCGCGAAGACCCAAACCTATGAAGTGATAGACCACGGCGGGGCTCAATCCGTGCGCGGGCTCCGGGTGCGTATCACCCGCGATGGGCACAAGTCGTATTTCGTGCGGTACTTTTTGCAGGGGCGCGAGCATTCAATCCGCATTGGAAGCACGGGCGAACTCACCTTGCGGGAAGCACGCGAGCGGGCGGCGTCAATCCGGCAACAGGCAAGGGACGCGGCACTCGGGCGCGCACCGGACCCTAAACCCGTCAAGCGTGGCGAAGAGGATGCACCCCTTACCCTGCGCGCATTCGTGGAGCAACACGCGGCCCCGTGGTACGCGGCGAACCGCTCGGACGGGGAAAATACCTGCTCGCGTGTGCTCCGGCGATACGCGGAACTGGCAGACCGTCCCCTTACCGAAATTGACGCGTTGAGCGTTGAGCGCATTCGTTCGGCTTACGCGAAGCGCCAGGGGCGCCCGGCCGCTGGCAATGCGGACCTTCGAGCATTGACGGCCATGCTCACAAAGGCGGTGGAATGGGGTTTCCTCGCGGCGAACCCGTCCGCGTCCGTTCGGCCGAACCGGACGGATAGGAAACGCTCGCGGCGTTCTATCACCCGCGAAGAGGAACAGGCATTGCGGCAAGCGCTGGCAGACCGTGACGCGAACATGCGCGCGAAGCGCGTGCGGTTCAATCAATGGCGCTCCGAACGCGGATTAGATCCCTTGCCGGTATACGGGCAATTCGCGGACTACATGCTCCCATTTTTCGTGGTGGCGCTCGGCACCGGCATGCGGCACTCCGAACTGCTCGGCATGAAGTGGGAGCATGTAGACCTTACCCCCGGCGCGGAAACCATCGTTGTGCCCGGCTCCCAAGCGAAATCCGGGCAAACCCGATTCGTTCCCATTGCCGGGGAAGCGGTAGAAGTGCTCACGGCGTGGCACCGGCAAGAGCATGGGCGATCGGATTATGTCTTTGGGCACCCCGACACCGGGCGGCGGATGAAGTCTGTCATTGTGCCGTGGCGCGGGGTACGGAACGCGGCCGGGCTCGACCCCGCGATTAGTCCGCACACCCTGCGGCATACCTACGCGACGCGGGCGCTGCAATGTGGGGTAGACCTGAAAACCGTTTCCGTGCTGCTCGGGCATTCCGATGTGGCAGTAACCGCCGGGTACCTTCACACGAACAGGGACACCATGCGCGCGGCCGTTGCCCGGCTTGCAGAAAATTCCGCGCGCTAGGGGATTGCATGACAAGCATGACAATTGACCCCCACGAACGCTACGGCGGTATACCGTGTGATATTCTTGACGCGAACGAATTGGAGCGCACGCCATGACTCAACCGGATATTGCCACGGTTTGCCGCGAGTACACAGACCCGGACGGTTTTTTTCGACCGTTCAACGCGGACGAACTCGCGGCGCTCGAAGCGCGGATAGGGCACGACCCCGACATGCTCGCGGGCCCGGCTCGGGGCGTGAAGTGGCGCGGCCCGCTCGTGCCGCTCGCGGACATGACCGCGTTATCGTCCTGCGTGCTGCGCGCGGCGATGACCGCGCCCCTCGACGATGCCCGCGAAATGCGGCGCGTGGTGCATGAGGCGTGGTTTACGCTTTCGCGCATGAAGTGGCGCGGCGGCACAATCGACAAAAACGCATGGCACGCGGCGCACCGGACGGCCATGGGAAAACTGTGGTTGGCATTGCCCGAGAATCGCGCGGCACTCAATGCCGGGCTCGCGCACCGTGCCGGGAAGCAACGCCAAAAGCAAAAGGGGCTCGCGAAAGCGCTCGAATTGCGCGACCGGGTGCAAGCACTCATGACGGAAAAGAGTCTTACCAAGACAGCGGCATGCGAGAAAATCGACGGCGGTGACACGGGCACGACCCGTAAAAAACTCACGGAGCACGGGCTGTTTCGACAATTGGGGAAACTTTGAAGTTTCCCTAGACCATCCGCGCCGGGCGTGGAATGCTATCGACCATTGGCAACGAAAACCATTGGGAGATAGCGCACCATGAACCCCTCGACCTCGACCCCTACCGAATTGCTCAACGAACGCGACGCGGCCGACCTGCTCGGGCTGCGTCCCCCTACCTTGCGCGCGTGGCGGTTCCAGCGGCGCGGCCCCGCGTTCGTTCGGCTCGGGCGCACCGTCCGCTATCGGCGCGCGGACCTGCTCGCGTTCCTCGATGACGCGACCGTCACGCCCGGCGCGAGCGCAACCCCTACCCCGTAACGGCCCCGGCAAAAGAATTGCCCCGGCCACGCGTTTTGGTGGAAGCGCGACCGGGGCGGGAAATGCTCAATGAATAAGATTCTACCACAACCCGACCGAATCCAACGGACCCGCGAAACATTGCGGCGGCTCGCGGACGCCCTTATCACTGCGCGCAAGGAAATGCCGCGATTCGCGATCCGGGCGCGGGCTCAACGATCCAACTGCAAGGTACTCGCGGAAAGATTGGTGATTCTCGCGCAACAGGGAGACGCGTCAACGCTCGACCTGCTCGCGGACGCGCTCGGGCTCGACCGATGAACGCGCGCACGCTTGACAAGGATTCGATTCTCGCGGGCACGGACTGGGGCGCGTTTTGGCGCGACGAACTCCCCGACATGCCCGCACCCCGGCGCTCGGGCGGGTGGACCTGCGGCGGGTGCAACCCCCTACGGGCGGATGCCCGGCCCGGAAGTTTTCGCGTGTCCCTCGACGCCCCCGGCGCGTGGTGCGATTTTTCGGACGGCACCGGCGGCGACGCCCTCGAATGGCTCCGGCGGCGGTACGGGCTCGACTTTCGCGAAGCGCTGGAAACGCTCGGGGGATACACGGTATGAAACCCCCGGCGCTCCCCTCGACATTCAAGGGAAACCCCCGCGTGGGCTGGTGGCAATACTCGGGCACCGTGGCGGTGGGGCGATTCGACGCGCCCGACGGCTCGAAGGATTGCGTACCCTTCACGCTCAACGGCTCGGGCAAGTGGACCCCCGGCGCGCCCGACGAACCCCGGCCCCTATTCGGGCTCGGCTCATTGCGCACCCCCGGCCCCGTGTTCGTCACGGAAGGGGAAAAATGCGCACGGGCGTTGCACGGGCTCGGGCTCGCGGCTGTGACAAGCATGGGCGGCGCGAGTGCCCCCGCAAAATCAGATTGGACACCCCTCGATGGGCGCGAGTGTATCGTGCTCCCCGACAATAACGAACCCGGCGAAAAGTACGCCCAAGCGGTGGCGGCCCTGCTCGACGAACGCCCGGCGGTGCTCCGGCTCGAAGGCTTGCCCCCGGCGGGCGATGTGGTGGACTGGTTACAAAAGCGGCTCCCCGGCTGGAACGGATACGGGCCCATTGAGCAACGCGACGCGCCCCGGCTCCGGGACGAACTGCTCGACCGTGCCGACGCGGCCCCCGTGCTCGAAGCCCCGGCACTAGAAACGGCCGGCGGCGATTGGCCCGACCCCGCGCCCCTTCCCTCGACGCCCCCGGTGCCCGCGTTTGACCCGGCGTGCTTGCCGGATGCGCTCGCGCCGTGGTGCACAGACATTGCGGATCGCATGGGGTGCCCGGTGGAATACCCGGCTATTGCCGCGATGATCTGCGCGGGCACCTTGATCGGCCGACAGGTATTCATCCGCCCGAAAGCCCGCGACTCATGGGCGGAACCCTGCAACTTGTGGGGCGCGGCAATCGGCAACCCGGCGGCGATGAAAAGCCCCGGCATGACGGAAGCGCTCGCGCCCCTGCGCATGCTCGAAGCGAAAGCGGCGAACGCGCACGACGGCGAAACCGCGATGTACGAACGCGAAGCGGCCGCGTGGAAATCAGTGGAATTGGCTGTCAAGAAAAAGGCGGCGAAGTGCTCGACGATGGAAAGCGCACGCGCGGCCCTCGACGAATTGCCAGACCCGCCCACGCCCCCGGTGCACCGGCGTTACTACACAAGCGACGCGACGCCCGAGAAACTTTGCACGATTCTACAAGACAACCCGCACGGCGTGCTTGTGCTGCTCGACGAATTGAGCGGCCTATTTCACTCGTTCCAGCGTCAAGGGCGGGAAGGCTCGCGGCAACTTTACCTGACCGGCTGGGGCGGGAAGGAATCGCACACGGTGGACAGAATCGCGCGCGGCACCGGGTTCCTTCCGGCCGTGTGCATGTCCCTGCTCGGCACCATTCAACCCGGCGTGCTGCGCGAGTGTTTGCTACAGGATGACGCCCGCGACGGGCTCGCGGCCCGGCTGCAACTCGCGGTATGGCCCGACCTGCCCAAGTTTGTTTCCCTCGAATCGCGCGACCGGCTCCCTGATTTTGCGGCGCGTGACTCATATTTCGAGACCATGGAACGGCTCGCGGCCCTCGACCCGCGCACCCTCGACGCGGAACACGACGAACGCACCGGCGCGCATTTCCTTCGATTCGACCCGGACGCGCAAGCCCTGTTCTACGCGTGGCACGACGCGCTTTTTCAACGCGTGCGCGACGATGACATGCCCGGCGCGCTTTGCGAACACCTTTCAAAGTTTCGCGGGCTGCTTCCCCGGCTCGCGCTCGTTTGCCATATCGCGGACGGCGGCCGCGGCCCGGTGCGGATGCCTGCGTTTTTTCGTGCGCAAGCGTGGTGCGAATTGCTCGAAGCGCACGCCCGGCGGGTTTACAGCGTGGCAGACCCGGCGGCCGGGCTCGCGCGGAAAGTGCTACGCGCGCTCCCAAAGACCCTCGACGAACGCGGGCGAACGAAACGGCGCCTATTGCAACGCGAAGCGCTCAACGGCGGCCCGGCAACCCCGGAGTTTGACCGGGCGATCGAAATCCTCGAAGCGCACGGCTTTCTACGGCTCGACCGCACGAACCGCACGGGCGGCACGAAAGAGTACGAAGTGCACCCGGCGGCGCGGGCGGAAAGAAAGGAATCGGCGGCATGACGAAACGCGGGACACAAGGGCGCGGGACACGCGGCGGCAAACACGCGCCCAAGCGGCTGGCAGCTATCGAGAAGATGGAACAGGCTTGGGAATTGCGTAGGCTCGGGCTTTCCTTCCGCGAAGTCGCACAGGAAACCGGAATGTCAAAAAGCCAGGCGCACCGTGTCATTGCTGAATTGGCGGCGGATGCGTCCCAAACGCTCGGGGCTCGGGTTGCAGAATGCGTGGCGCTCGACCTGGACACGCTTTCGCGGATGCAACGCGCCAAACAACCGGCGGCGGATGCGGGCGACGATGACGCGATCAATACCGTGCTGCGAATCCTCGAAGCGCGCCGGAAGCTGCTCGGGGTAGGGAGCGATCGCGGCCCGGCCGTGGCGGTGCAAATCAATAGCGAAGCGGCCCCGGCCGTGGACCTCGACGAATTCATGCAATCCGTGGCGGCTGTCATGCCCGATGTGATTCGGATCGCCATGGAGAATCCGGGCTCACAACACGACGAACCGGCGCGGGATTGGCCCGTGCCCGAAAATGGAGACTAGACCAATGAGAACTTACAGAGGCACAGACGCATACGGGGTAGAACTCGATATCCCGAGAATCGTGCGCGAGACCATCGACCCGCACGCGGACTTTGACAGCGGCGGCACGCTGCATGCGTCAACCGGGCATACTTTCGTGCGCTCGCAATCGGGCGTGTTGAGCGAAAAGGTTTGGAAGTTTTCCCGACCGGACGCGCCAGGCGGGTTCCGGCCCGTCAAGGAATTTATCGCGGAAGTGTACCGGCTCGACACCCTCGACGCCCTCGAGGATTTTGCGGACGCGCTCGCGGCCAAACATGCGGCCGACCCCGTTCCGCAATCGCGGGCGGAAGTGCTCGCGACGCTCCACAACCCCACGGGATTCGCGCGCAAGGTTGCCCCCGATCACTGGCGCGATCTGCACCTTGACGCGGAACGCCGGACCTTTACGCGGCTCGGGCACCATGACGCAATCCCGACGGCTGGCGACATGATCGACCTGCTCGCGGCAATGCGCCCGGACGCAACAATGATCGACCTGCTCCGGGAAGCGGCGGCGATCGCGAAAGACACGAACCGCTCCACGCCGGACCCCGCACCGGCGGCCCAGGGGCTCGACGATGACGCCCGCGCGGCGGCGTTCCGGCCCCGGTAGACCCCCGCGACCCCTTCCCCGGCGTTGCCCCACGCGCCGGGCTGCTCGACGGCCCCACGGCGTATCCCCGCGCCGTGGGGCTTTTCTGTGTCACTTGATACCGGCCGGGCGGCGTTCGGCCCGTGTGGGGGATTCTCGGGGCTCGTTTTCGGAGAATCGGCGGCGGCCCGGCCCGGCCGGGGCTCCCCGGCTCGGGGTGGCGGGGTTTCGTCGGGGTTTTGGCAGGTTTTGGCGAGTTTTGTCAGTACCGTTTCCCGACGAAACTCCGGCCGTTTTCGCATATCCCCGTCAACCGGCGCGCACAAGCGTAGCGCACGGTTGCGGAACCGGGGGCGGCTCGGGGGAGTTTTGGCAGTTTTGGCAGTGGATTCCCTAGTGTGTGAGAAACGCGCGGACCCGGTAGACACAACCCCGCAATCGTTCCATATTGGGATGTAGGCTTGTTTGCAACGGCGTAGGAATGGCGTAGGTAGCGGGTGTGCAAAGCAAAAGCCCGGCAGTGACTCAATCGTAAGTCATTGCCGGGCTTGTGTTTACATGGTCGGGGCGGCAGGATTTGAACCTGCGACCCCTACACCCCCAGTGTAGTGCGCTAACCGGGCTGCGCTACGCCCCGACCGTGGGGTGGTGTGGCTTGCGGCTCGGGCGAGGGCCGGACGCTGGGGGTGTCCGGCGGCCGTGAATGAGGGCATGGGCACACCGAGCGAAACGATACCAGAGGGCGGGGGGAACTAGCAACTATTTGCGGGGCGCGGGCTTCGTCCTTGGTCGCTGTGATTTCGTTGTGATTGCCGGATGGGCGCCTCAAGAAGTCCCTCTCGGTTCGATATCAGTGCTATGTTGGCACAAATTGTCCGGGGGTTGTTTGGGGGCGGCGGGTCGTCCATACTGCAAACTTGAACTGAATTGCGGCTTGGCTTGGGCAGAAAAGGACTTCCAATGGTAGGTGGACGGAAAAATCAACCCCCGGAAATTGATATCGGGGAAGAGTTGGCGAAAATTCTCAATCGGCTGAATCTCAAGAAGACGGGCTCGTATATCTCCGGCGCGCCACTGGTGGCAGTGGGCATCGTCTTGGTCGTGGCGGGAATCTTGACGAGTTTCTACACGGTGCAGCCGGATGGCCAGGCCGTGGTGAAGCGATTCGGCAAGGTGGTGGACACGCGGGGGCCCGGTCTGCATTTCAAGCTGCCCTACGGGATCGATCGGGAGTACTTCGTTCCCACCGAGCGGGTGCTCAAGCAGGAGTTCGGCTTTCGCACGGTTTCCACCGGGGACCGCACCATTTACGAGAAGCAGGCTTCCCACCGGAACGAGTCGCTCATGCTCACAGGTGACCTCAAAGTCATCGATGTGGAGTGGGTGGTGCAGTATCGCGTGGATGACCCCAATGCCTTTCTGCACCGCGTTCGTGATCGGGAGAAGACCATCCGGGATATTTCGGAGGCCGTCATGCGGCGTATCGTGGGCAACTCGCTTGGCTCCGCGGTGCTCACGGAGAAGCGCGTCGAGGTGGCGCAATCCGCGCGCGACGAAATCCAGGATATTCTCACCAGCTTCAACATGGGCGTGCGGATTCAGACCGTCGAGTTGCAGGATGTGACGCCTCCCGAGTCGGTGAAGGCGGCATTCAACGAGGTCAATGAGGCGGAGCAAGAGCGCGAGCGCTTTATCAACGAGGCGGAACGCCTTCGAAATCAGATTATTCCGCGCGCGCAGGGTGAGGCCTTGCAGTTGGTGGAGGAGGCGGAGGGCTATCGGGCCAATCGCATCAATCGGGCCTTGGGTGAAGCGGAGCGCTTTACGGCGATTCTGACGGAGTATCAGTTCGCCCCGGAGACAACGCGCCGCCGTCTCTATCTCGAGATGATCGACAAAGTGCTCCCCAGCCTGGGCCAGATCTATGTCATGGAGGAAGGCCAAATGCCGCCGGTTCCCCTGCTAAATCTGGACAGGGACAGGCGCACGACACTCCCTGTCAGCGAAGAGTAAACGGACCGCATAACCGATGGAAACCACGGTGATTTTATGAACAAGCTATTCCCAGTCATCCTCATAGTTGTGCTTGTGTCAGGCATACTTCTCTTTTTCAGTACCTACACCATTGACGAGGCCGAGCAGGCCATTGTCGTGCAGTTCGGAAGGCCCGTCGGCGATCCCATCACCGAGCCGGGCCTCCACTTCAAGCTGCCCTTCGTTCAGGAGGTGCGGCGGTTCGACAAGCGCTTCCTCTCGTGGGATGGTGACCCGAACCAGATTCCGACCCGGGGCGAGCAATTCATCTTCGTTGATACCACCGCCCGGTGGCGTATCTCCGATCCGCTTACCTTCCTTCAGCGCGTCCAAGATGAACGGGGCGCCATTAACCGGCTCAACGACATCCTCGATTCGGTCGTGCGTGATCAAATCTCGGCCAGTGACCTCAGCGAGATTGTCCGTTCGCATGATTGGACCGTCACTGCGGATGACCTGCGGCGCGCCTTGGCAGCGGAGGGCGAGGAAGAAGAGCTGATGCAGGAAGTCCGCATCGGCCGCGAGCAGTTGGTTGCTTCCATCCTTGAGACCGCGCAGACCCACATGCATGAGTACGGCATCGCGCTTGAGGATATCCGTATCAAGCGGTTGGACTATGTCCAGGCCGTGCAGGAGCGCGTTTTTGAGCGGATGATCGCCGAGCGCCAGCGTATGGCCGAGGAGTTTCGGTCCGAGGGCCGAGGCCGTGCCGCGGAAATCGAAGGTCAGACGGAACGGCTGCTCGCCGAAATCATTTCCGACGCGGAGCGTCGCGCGGAAATAATCCGCGGTACCGCCGATGCCGAGGCAACGCGCATCTACAATGAGGCATTCGGCGCCGATCCTGAGTTCTACACCTTCTTCCGTACCCTCGAAAGCTACGCGGATTCCCTTGGCGAGGATGTTACCTTGCTCATTCGGGCGGACTCGGAGTACTTCCGCTACCTTGGGGACATTACCTCCGGCGCGGAATTGCCCGAGCCACGGCCTGCCTCGGAGGCGACTCCCCGGCCGGCGCCATCAGTCGAGCGCGTCATCTCGCCCGAGGTGGAAGCACTCCTGGAAGAGTTTGCGGGTTCGCAGGTCGAAGATGAGGTTGCTTCACCGGAATCGGAAGAGACTGCCGTGGAAGAGGTAGAAGACGGAGCCTAACTCAGGCCCTTCGGCATTGAAGTCGACGCATCAGATGTCCAAGTAGTTGGCGCCGGCGCCGGAGCGCGCGATGCGAATGGCGTCGGCCGAGCGCTCGGGCTGATTCAGGTAGTCCCGGTAATAGGCGTTCGACACCGAGTCCACAAACGATTCCACACGCTCGATCGGCATGAGGTTGGCCGTGCAGCCACCAAACCCGGCCCCCGTGAGGCGCGCGCCGATTGCACCAGCCGTGCGTGCGGCGTTCACCAGGGTGTCGAGCTGCTCACTGCTGATGAAGAAGTCATCCGCACAACTCGTGTGCGACGCGTTCATCTGGACCCCGAATGCCGGTGCATCGCCCGCAAGGAAGGCATCCCGCGCGGTTTCCACACGCCGAAACTCTGTCTGCAAGTGCCGTGCACGCGCCTTCAGTGGGAGGCCTTCCTCCGGCACGGGCATATCGCCGAAGTAGTGCGAGCGAAGGGAGTCAGCGTCCTCATCCAAGCGCGCGGCAGCCGCCTCGAGCGTCGTCAGTTCATGGGGGAGAGCCGCATTGATGATTTCCTCGCCTTCGTCGTAGGTGAGGCATAAGGGCCCGAGCCACAACTCGCCCAGGCGCTCGATGACGATGTCCTCACCGAATTCCTCCTGCACCTGCCGATTGATGAGCGCGGCGATAAGGCGGCACGAGGCTGGCATCATGTTGAAGCGGTGCAACGCAGCGCCGGATTTCTCCACACGCACGAGGCTGCTGCACACGATGATGGAATGGTCGTCGGGTACCGGCACATGCTCGAGCCGCAGGGGAAAGAAGTCGATCTTCGTGGCGTAGCCTTCCTCCGCGCAGAGAATGACCGCCTGGTCCATGCCGCCGCCGCGAGTGCCGACGAATTGCTCGGCGCCGGCCAGCAAGTCGGCCAGTTCGAGCTTCGAGATCCCCTTCCCCAGTTCGACGCCCAGGCACGAGAGGTAGGCAAGGCTGCTCGCCACCACGAGGGCGGACGACGAACTCAATCCCTCGGCCGCCCGCAGTGTGCTGTCCACCAGGATGTCCATGCCCATCGTGGCGTCGCTGCCGAGGTGGGCGTTGAGGCCGGAAACGGCGGCTTTTACATAGTTGTCCCACGAGCCCGGGGGAGAGGGCGCCAAGGCGGCCGAATTTTGAAAAATAAGCGCAGGATAGCGATCATCTACATTCGCAATGCGGATTTGCCCATCCGTGCGAGGCGCGAAGGCCATCAGGATGGCCTCGTCCAAGGCCATGGGAAGCACCGGCAGGCCGTTGTAGTCCATATGCTCGCCGATGAGATTGACGCGGCCCGGCGCACGACACACGCGTGGCAGGCCGCTATCAGGATAGTGCTCGCGAAATGCTTGCACAAGTGGTTCGATTGTCGTCATGTTGGTCTCCCTCGCAAACGCGTGATTCTACTCATCGGAGTGGGGGAAACAAAAGGCGGAATTTCCATAATTTTTCGGGTCAGGAGGTAACTCTCCGCACGCCCGTGTCTTGACGGGGGAAGAACGCCCTTGACGGGGAAGGAGAACGACCGCGTGGGCAAGCAAATCCGTTGGATTCCACTGCTCGTCGCAGCAGCCCTGCTGGTGGGCTGCACGCGGGGCCCTTCGTCTGTACCCCAATCCCTGACCCACGACGGCATTGAGCGCTCCTACCGCATCCATGTGCCAAGCTCGTACGACGAAGCTACGCCCGTCCCGCTGGTCCTTGTGCTCCATGGCCGGCTAGGCACCGGCCGCAGTGTTGAACGCTGGACCCGATTCACGCCGGTGGCCGAGGAACACGGCTTCATCGTGGTCTATCCCGATGGCATCAACCGTCAGTGGAACAATGGGCGCGATCCCGACAGCCGAAACATGACCGTGAGCGAGGTAGACGATGTCGGATTCCTGCTGGCGCTCATCGATCAGCTGGGTGAGCAATACACCATTGATTCCAGCGCGGTTTTCGTCACGGGCATGTCAAACGGCGGCATGATGTCTCACCGCCTCGCCACCGACGCACCGGATGTGTTCGCTGCAATCGCCCCGGTGGTCTCTTCCATCCCAGAGGGACAGGCCGAGGCCTGGTCCGAGGGTCCACCCGTCCCCGTGTTGATGATTAACGGGACAAACGACTGGCTCGTTCCCCCCGAGGGCGGCAACATGTTTGGACGCGAGGGTTATGGCGTCGTGCTCAGCGCGCAAGACACCGAAGCGCTCTGGGCAGTCCGCAATGGCTGTGCGGAAGCGGTTATCACGGAGATCGAGCCTGCCAGTCGGCGCTCCCGCGTCTATATCGAAACCTACGCCTGCGAGGACGCACCGCTGGTCGTCTACCAAATTGAAGGAGGCGGGCACACCTGGCCTGGCGGGGTGAGGTTTCAACTCCAGTGGGTGCTCGGTCCTGTCAATCGGGATTTCGAGGCCTCGCGCGTAATCTGGGAGTTTTTCGACGCAAACCGCTCCTGAACGGGCTTGACCCGGCCGGGCATTCCGGGCATTCTGCCCACGAACGCGGGACAACCCGAAAGCAGGGCATGGTACAGACGACCAGAGGCGTGGCGCATCGCCGGCCGAACATTCTTCTCGTTACCACGGACGATCAGGGCAATCAGGCCGGGTGTTACGGCGATCCCATCGCCCGCACGCCAAACCTTGATCGTTTCGCGCGGCAAGGGGTGCGATTCTCCCGCGCCTATGTAACCTCCGCGACTTGCAGCCCCTCGCGCAGCAGCATGCTGACAGGACTCTTTCCTCACCAGAACGGTCAAATTGGGCTTTCGCACCTGGGCTACACCATGCGCGATGGCGTGGATACCTTGCCCGCCGTCCTGGGCGAAGCGGGCTACCGCACCGGCATTCTCGGGAAACTTCATGTCGAGCCGGTCGACGCCTTTCCGTTTCCGTTCAACCGTACCGATCTCGTCCTGGAAACGCGCCATCCCAATCTCGTTGCCCGGCAATTCAACACCTTCCTGTCGCAGACTTCCGATCGCCCCTTCTTCTTCATGTGCAACCTGTTCGACCCGCACCCGCCCTACGCCATGGAGCCAGCAACGGGTTTGCCTGATCCGCTCTTCGGGCCGGAGGATGTACGCACCTTTCCGTGGCTGGGCATCGAAACCCCGGAAGTTCTCGAGGAAATCGCCGCGGTGTACAACCTCACCACGCGGGCAGACTCCTGTTTCGGCGCCCTCCTGGCAGTACTCGAGGAGCGGGGCCTGGCCAACGATACGCTGGTGATCTACATCGGCGACAACGGTCCGAATTTCGCCAAGGCAAAGACGACGAACTACGAGGCCGGCGTCCATGTGCCCCTTGTGGTGCGATGGCCGACCGGCCTGCCGCGCCGTGCTGTTCACCATGGGTTCGTTTCCGCTGTGGACCTCGTTCCGACCATCTGCGATGCCACCGGCGTGGCGTGGCCGTCGGAGTTGCCCGGCGATTCGTTGTTGCCCGTGGCACGGGGAGAATCACTCCCATGGCGCCGGTTCCTGTGCACCGAGCACCATGCCCATGGCCCCGATCACTGGTTTCCGCGGCGCAGCATTCGGGGGGTACGCTATAAACTCATCGAGAACCTGCTGCCCAATCGTTGGAACCCCGTTCCGTGGCTGGGTTCCGAGCGCGAGGTGTTGCGCGACCCCCAGGCGCCCGAACGGAGCAAATTCAATACCTTCTTGCGCCCCCCGGCCATCGAGCTGTACGACCTTGCCCGGGATCCACACGAGTGGAACAACCTTGCAGATGACCCTGCGTTTGAGTCACCCCGTAATTTTCTCAAGCGCGCCCTGGATGATTGGCGCACGCGCACGGACGACCCATTCATGGATGCCGCATTCCTTGAGGAGGTCACCGCGTCGCACGATGCCGCCCGCGAGGCGGCACGGCAAGCCTCAGGGTAACTCTGCTTCGCCGGAGGCTTCGCTTGCCTCTCTCAGGGACTCGGTGTCCCGGCGCAGCGCGAAGAAGTTGAGGTCCTCGTACATCAGCGCCCCAATTCCTGCCATCAGTACCGGGATGAAGTTCAGCACATGGGCCACGAGGCCAATAGCGAGCGCCTGCTCGTAGGTGATGCCGGGCACGGACAGGATCAGCCCAATCATCACGGATAGCTGCAATTGGCCGATAAAGCCCGGGGAAATCGGCACCCCGATGCCGATTGCCACCAACACTTGCACCACAAGCGGGGCATACCAAGGGAAATCCAGTCCAAACCCGATCATGAGGCATGCCGTTGACAGCACGAACATCGTCCATGTCACGAGGGTCCATGCAAGCGACCGCAGCATGTCGGCCGTGCGGCGGAAGATATGCAGCCCCTCGGCGAAGTTGAGAACCATGCCGTGCACGAGCGTCGCGAGCTTCTTGGAGACGACGCCGACGACCGCATCGCAAACACGGGCCACCAGGTTCTGGTTGAGGTAGAGCACCACCAACCCGCCTATCAGGACCACCATCGCGACCACGAGCAGGCTTGCTCCCTGCTGCAACAGCACCGCTGGAATCACCACTGGCTCCGCCGTGCGCAGGACCTCGGGGGGGATGGGGATATTCTCAGCCGGGCGGAAGACGAGCATGGTGATGAGAAGCAGGGCCAGCAGGCCGAACAAGTCCGCCACGCGATCCAGCGTGGTCATCGCGAGGCCCTTGGTGAACGGCACGCCCTCGAGCCGCGTCAACACATAGGGACGGATAAACTCACCCGCGCGCGCGGGAAGCACAAAATTGGCCATGAAACCGATAGCCGTGCTGGAAAACATGCCCCGCCATCGCGCTTCCGGGTGCCCGCTGCGCACCACATACTTCCAGCGCTCGATGCGGGTCACAAAGCTCAGCCAAATCGGTACTTGGGAGAGGAGCAGCCATGGCAGGGAGGCACTGCGCAGGTAATCAAAGAGGGCTTGCCAGCTGATGTCGCGGAAGAGGTACCAAACAATGGCGACGGCAACGAGACTGCTGAGAGCGAATTGAATGCGGCGTTTCATCGGCGGATCATACGGGGCGGCCTTGGCGGCATACAAGCCCCGCGGCGACGAACGCTAACGCCTTCCGTGCCGTTCGATGTCCACCCGGTTCGTCGAGGCCCGCGCCCGCTTCTCCTCAAGCGCCTCCCCGACGCCCGTGCGCCCACCCTTCCCGTACACCATCGGCCGTGGCTTAGGCTCAATGTGCTCGCGCGTCTTTTCCCGGGCCTCTTCCACCTGCGTGCGCAACTCCGCCCGATACACCGCACAATCCACGCAATCGGGACTTGTCGGCTTGCCGCAGTAGATGCAGCGCGTCTCCGTGGCCACGCGATGCCGCAATAACCCAGAGCTGCCCACGATGTCGCGCACGCGATCCACGGGGAGACCCGTCACGCGGACAATGGCGCCCACGCTGCTGCAATCGAGCTGCTCGATGGCGTAGTCGACTTGGTCGCACTGATCCACCCAGCGCTCACAGCAGGGAGTGCCGGGTTCACGCCGGTAGAGCTTCTTGCACACGGTGCAAAGGCTTAGATTCTCCAACAGACCGCCTCATGTGTGTAGGCCATCTGCCGAGGGGCCCGGGGAAGTTCGCCATGGTGAATCGCCGTCACGATGTGATCCACCCGGTTGTACAGATCTTCCAGCGTGCCCGTATTGTGGATGAGCCAGTCCGCCGCGCGGATTTTCGTGTCCGGGTCTGTCTGCGCGTCAATTCGCTGTTCCGCTTCTTCCGGGCTCATGCCACGCAACTCCACCAGCCGCTTGACGCGAAGTTCCCGATCCGCCAACACCAGGATGAGCCCGCAGAGAATGCCCTCCTTGCGTCCGCCCTCGGCGAGCAATGCGGCATCAATGATCGCATGGGCGTGGCCGGCCTGTGCCAGCCGCTCCATGTCCTCGGCAATACCCAGAAACAGGGCCGGTTGCACAAGGTGGTTCAGCTTCTCCAAGGCTTGTGGATTGCCAAACACGAGGGAGCCCAGCTTCGCGCGATCGATGCGGCCCTCGGTGAGAATGTCATCGCCGAAGGCTGCCTTCACGGCATCCTCCGCCGCACCGCCCGGCGCCAGAATTCGGTGCCCTACCTTGTCCGCATCCACCACGGGGATGCCATGCTCCTCGAACCGCCGCGCCGCCGCGGATTTACCGCTGCCGGTACCGCCTGTCAGCCCGTAAATGCGTATGGATCGCATCGCTTGCACCTCCCGGGGGTTGTCGCACCGCTCTCATATTCACTCTACCACGATTCCCCCGTTTGGACAATGATTTCAGGCCTTTAAGCTTTCACGAAGCACCAACCGCAGGCTTTCCGTCGAGGGCATTCCAGCGGGTAGTCCAATTCGCACCAAGGGGTCGCGGCCATCGTGGCCCGCGTGAAGCGTCACGGTGTGAGACCCCATGTCACTTTCGCAGGTTCCCTGAAGCGGCGGCACATTCCCGGGCACCCGCACCACCAGCGCTTCGCAACTCATCGGACTGTCGAAGGTTATCTCGAATTTCTGCACATACGGGTGCTCTCGGTGCTCCTGCCACGAAAGCCAGCCCATGCAGGCCGGGGTAAAGATCGGTGTGCTCAAACTGTGCACCCCTTCCGGTAATCGTGGGCGGACCCAGATCGTCTGCCGGAGCATGTCAATAAAGAACCCTGTCAGCGATGCATACACATGCCAAACCGCGGGCGCACTCACATGCCGCTCACTTTCGGCCCCAATCGGCTGCTGGCGATCCAGATCGTAGCGCATCGGCCAGCCCTTCGTGTTCGAGCGGCGAACCCCCTCCAAAATGCGGCGAGCCACCTCAAGTGCATGCGACACTTCGCCTTCGTGAATCAGCGAGCACACATACTGGGTCAAGGCATGCGAAGGCCATGTCATGCCCGGCGCGGGGAATCGTTTCGAGTAGGGCCATTCCACCTCAGGTGATACCCCCGCCTGTCGAACGCCGTCGTGGCGTTCGTTGCTCTTCCGGATGGCTTTCAGGGTGCGTTGCACATGGTCCTTGTCGAAAAGGCGGCCAAAGCACAGGAAATCCGCGTACCACTGGCCCGCTAGTTGTCCCTCGTGGCATACATGCCGAGTTTCGCCATCGCCCGTGTGCAAACGGTAGTGCCCCGCCTCCTCGTCCCAGAGTTCATCGTCAAAGAGTGTGAGCCACTGCTGAAGCCGTGCATGAAGCGCATCGGCATCGTCCATATTTCCCATGTGGCGCGACAAAACGACTGCTGCGTGCAGGCCCGCCACCCACAGGCCGCTCAACCACGCCGTGGCCCGATTGCTGACCCACGGCGCCATGGTCGAGGGCCCTTCGTCTTCGCTTGTGGGCTCCAACGAGGCTCGAGGGCTCATGGCCCCCGCCTCTTCCAGCATGCGCCGCAGGAGTGGCCACAACGCCTGCAACGGTACGCGTCGTCCTGTCATCAGGGCGTTCCGGCAGGCCAGCAGCAGGATGAGCGGAAGCTCTTCCGGCGGTGCGGAGCGATTGGCTGCTCCGTCACCGAAGCCGTACTCACCCAGTTGACCCACAATGGCGCCGGACTCACCGCTCAAGGTGCCCTCTCTCGCGAAGAGGAGCAACTCACGCTCCTCCAGTTCCGGAAACAGCAGCAGCATGGGCAATGATCCATGGAACGAGCGGTCCAGACGCCCCACACCGGGCGCCCCGGGCGATTCCATGCGCGCAAATCGTTGATCGCGGTCGTAGATTGAGTTGGTGGTCAATACCCCGAGCGAATTAATCATCTCGCGCGAAAGCCACGAGGGCAAGGTCGACTTGAGCAGCGCCTCCTGCCAGGCCGTCGCCCCCGCCATGAAATATTTCTCGTGTTGCAGCATCAGCTCCACGACTTCCGCCGCGTGCTGCGCGTGCGAGGCGTAGTGGTTGCCGTGGTCCTCGCCGTTTATCTCGTATCGCGGGCAATGCCACGAAAAAAACAAGCGCACGGTCGCCTCGCCCCGGGCTGGCACGCGCGTATGGCAACTCACCGCGCCCATGCGCGCGCCCGAGCTGCGCGAGATCAGGTTGCCAAGTTCACCAGTGTCGCTGAAGCGATTCCAGCACGCGAGAAACTCGCCGCGCGTCCCCGCGTCCCAGCTCATCACCGTCGTGCGGATGCCTTGGCCACACGCTCCACCGAGATAGGTGGTGCCATGCGCGTTTGTCTCCGGCTTGGCGCCGTCGCCGAACACAAGGCCCAGTGCCACGGGAGGTGGGCCCTCTTCGTCCGCTGGCGCCTCGGGCAGCGCGTACGGCCGAATCGGGCCACGCTCGGCCGGGCTTGCCGTTGCCGTGCACCCGTTGATGTTCTCCCAATTCCACAGGGCCGCGGCCTCGGCCTCGGTGTTGTGAGGATTGCGGAAGCGCACGGTGGCCACGATGAGCGGCAAACTCGAGATGTCTCGATCGTAGGGCACGAGCAGCGCCCGCATCTCCCATTTCACATCGAGCGGAAAGGCAGGCTGCTTCACCCGGTAGATGGACGCAGGGTAGAGCGGCTCGTGGCGCAAGGCATCCGGCGTGAAGACCGGCGGCTCCAGACCCAGCGAATCCCACGGCAAAGTCGAGGCCGTCTGCATCAGCCGGGCCGTCGTCGTCTCGCCCACGCGCGCCCATACCGCCGTGAATGCCCCCTCCGCAAGGGGGATGCGCTCATGCGACCAACGGTTGTTGTTGATCGTGACATTGCGAAAACAGCCGTCCGGGCCGAACTCGATTCCGCCCGTACCGATGCCGCCAACGGGGACCCCCGGGCCTGCGTTTTCCGACTGTTTGCTCACGCGTGCCGACCCCTCATGCCTTGATGTCGACGAATTCCTTCAACATCAGGATGGCGTCTTCATTGGTCGTCGGGTAGTACCCCTTGCGGCGGCCAACGGGCTCGAATCCGAACGCGGCGTACAGCGCCTGCGCCGCGGCGTTCGACTCGCGCACCTCCAGCGTGGCCATGCGCGCGCCCGCTTCCTGGGCCCGGTTCAACAGGAACGACAGCAGCTCGCGCCCGATGCCCCGGCCGCGGGACTCCGCCCTCACCGCCACACTCGTGATGTGCGCCTCGTCCAGCACGAGCCAGAAACCCATGTACCCCGCAACGGCGCCCACCCCGTCCAGTGCCACGAAGAAATGCGAGTGATTATTGCGCAATTCGTCGTAGAACATCCCTCGACTCCACGGCTCCGGGTAGGCTTCCACCTCGATTTCCAGAATCGCATTCAAGTGCTGTTCGGCCAGCGGCACGATCGTCACCATCGGCGGCCGATGCACGCTCATGACTGCAGCGCCCGCTCGCGGTTCAACTCCGCCTGCGATTTGCGCAAGTACACCGGGCTGACCAGGGCGGGGTCCGTATCCGCACCCGCGGCGATGCGCGCCGCGCCTTCCAATGCCACCGCCCATGCCCTTGGACCCGCTACCGTCTCCGGGAGCAGCACGGCGGTGGGATCATGCGCGCGAATTGCCTCCGCGTAGCGCGTCACGCCGTCGCCGAGATAGACGGCCCCGGCCGGTGCATCCTCCATGAGGGTGACCATCGGGCAGACCCGGTCCGGTCCACGCCGCACGAGCCCTTCCGGCGAGGCGTCGAACCACGCGCCGAAGACCTCGTCCATCTTCGCGTCCAGCGCCACGCAGAGCGGACCGCGGCAAGCCACGGCCGTCCGGGCCATCGCATCGAGCGTGGGTACGGCCACCAGCGGAAGGTTGGCCCCAAGGGCCAGCCCCTTCCAGGAGGCCACGCCAATCCGCAGGCCTGTGAAGGAGCCAGGGCCATGGGCAATCGCGAGGGCGTCCAAGTCAGGAAGGGCAAGGCCCGCTTCACGCAAGACCCATTGCGCCGTCTCCATCAAGCGTTCCGAATGGGCCCGGCCGCAACGCACGACCGTGTGCGCGAGCGTCGCTCCGTCAGCGCACACGCCCACGGTAAGGATGTCGGTCGAGGTATCGGCGGCGAGGATTTTCATGGCGTTTCGCGCGGCAGGCGCAGCACGCCCAAGTGCCGCGAGGGCAGTTACATCCGTTCGGTGTTGGGTGGGGGAGAGGCGGGTTCTGCGTCGCGAGCAGGGACTTCGTTCGTCTCGACGGGGGCGGCCGGCGGCCGTTCCTCCGAGACCACTTCCTTCATGTTCTTACCCGGGCGAAAGGTGACCACTTTGCGTTCCGGCACCGGCACTTGCGCGCCCGTACGGGGGTTGCGGCCCATGCGCGCCGCGCGTGTCTTCACCTCGAACATGCCGAAATCACGCAATTCCCAGCGTCCACCCTGGGCAAGAGTGCGAGAAATGGTATCGAAGGTGCCTTCAATGACGCGCGCCACATCGCTTTGCGTCATTCCCAGCTTGTTGGCAACCCGAATCACCAACTCACGCTTTGTCATCGTCACGATGCCCTACCTCCCAAGCCGGGCCGCCTCGCACTCAAGGCGGCGGACGGCAGATTCGATGTGTTTCTGGCAGCCACCGCAGTATACCGACGCGGAGGTATGCTTGCAAGCCATTTCATTCAAACGCTTTATGCGCCAATCGAGGGGCAAATGTCCAGTCCGCACGCCATGCCACCCTTTTGACCCCCTCCACGCTTCCCCGCTATACTACCCCGTCCTAATTCCCCCTCGCCTACCGGGAGACCCCTGTTTCGTGGACCAAGCAGACATCATCTTCGCGCTGGTCATGTACGCATGCCTGCTCTTTTCGCTTTCCGTGCACGAGGCCGCCCACGCATGGACTGCCGAGCGCTGCGGCGACCCCACCGGCCGCTACCTCGGCCGCGTCACGCTCAACCCATTGGTGCATATGGACTTCGTCGGCACGCTGGTTCTCCCCATCCTGATGCTCGTGAGCGGCTCGGGATTCCTCTTCGGCTGGGCCAAGCCCGTCCCCTTCAACCCAATCAATCTCAACAACATGCGGACCGACCCCGTGAAAATCGCCGTCGCAGGGCCGGCGTCCAATCTGCTCATCGCCGTCGTCGCACTCGCGGTCACGAAGGCCGTGATCATGTTTGCACCACCGGAGACGGCCCAGATGATCTGGCCGCTCATGCTCCCGCTCATCTTCATCAACATCATCCTCATGCTCTTCAACATGATCCCCGTGCCCCCGCTCGACGGCCACTACATCCTGCGCATGTTCCTGGGGGAGAAGGGCAACCAGATGCTCGACAGCATCGGCGTATTCGGTATTCTCATTGCCATCCTCGTGGCGAATTTCGTCCTGTTCGACTATATCGACGCCCTATTCGGGGTCATTCTGAACTTTCTCGGGCTGGTATCGGCCTAAACCTTTCACCGCAACGCAGCAAACCAACGACACACAAAGGTCTTACGCAAAAATGGCGTCCAACGAAATCGAACTCCCCAAGAAATACAATGTCCACGACATCGAGGAGCAGCGCATCGCCGAGTGGGAGTCGTCCGGCATCCACGCATGGGACCCCACCCGCGGCCGCGACGAGACCTTCGTCGTCGACACGCCCCCGCCCACCGTCAGCGGTTCGCTCCATGTCGGCCACCTGTTCAGCTACTCGCATCAGGATTTCATCGTGCGCTACCAGCGCATGCGTGGAAAGAACATCTTTTTCCCCATCGGATGGGATGACAATGGCCTGCCCACCGAGCGCCGTGTGCAGAACCTCTACAATGTGAAGTGCGAAGCGCACCTCCACTACGACCCCAACTTCAAGGCCGAGCGCGGCCGCAAGGGCGACGCGCAGCCGATCAGCCGCAAGAACTTCATCGAGCTGTGCCAGGTCGTCACGCTCGAGGACGAACAGGCATTTAAACATCTCTGGACCCGCCTCGGCATGTCCTACGACTGGTCGCTCGAGTACGCCACCATCGACGAGCACTGCCGCCGCACCTCGCAGTTGAGCTTCCTCGACTTGCTCGAGAAAAACGAGGTCTACCAGGCCGAGCAGCCCGTCATGTGGGATGTCGACTTCCAGACCGCCATCGCCCAAGCCGAGGTGACGGACAAAGAGCGCCCGAGCGCCTACCACTTCCTGCGCTTCGGCGTCGAGGGCAGCGACGAACACCTCGTCATCGCCACCACGCGCCCCGAGTTGCTCGCGGCCTGCGGCGCCGTGCTGGTTCATCCCGAGGACGAGCGCTACGCGAAATTCGTCGGCAAGAACGCCGTCACCCCGCTCTTCCATGTCCCCGTGCCGATCATGGCCGACGAGAAAGCCGACCCCGAGAAAGGCACCGGCGTCGTCATGGTCTGCACCTTCGGCGACCAGACCGACATCGAGTGGTGGCGCCAGTACAACCTCCCGCTGCGGCAGGTGATCGGGCGGGATGGTCACATCCTTCCCGCTATCTTCGGTGAGGCAGGCATCCCCAGCCTCGATCCCGAGGCCGCCAACGAGGTCTACGCCCTGATCGAGGGCAAGTATGTGAAGCAGGCCCAGAAGATTATCGTCGAGATTGCCGGCATGGCCAACGGCGTCATCGATCGCCCCTCCGAGGAAATCTCTCACGCCGTGCGCTTCTTCGAGAAGGGCGACCGCCCGCTCGAGTACATCCCCACGCGCCAGTGGTACGCCAAGATCATGGACAAGAAGGACGAACTCGACGCGCAGGGAAAGAAGATTCAGTGGCACCCGTCCTTCATGGGCGCCCGCTACGCCTCGTGGGTGGACGGCCTCAACCAGGACTGGTGCCTGAGCCGCCAGCGCTACTTCGGCGTGCCGATCCCCGTCTGGTACAAGATTGATGGAGACGGCCTGGCCGACTACCACAAGCCCATCGTGCCGGACGCCGCCTCTCTCCCCATCGACCCGCTTGAGGACGCGCCCCCCGGCTACACCGAGGAGCAGCGCAACCAACCCAACGGTTTCACCGGCGATCCGGATGTCTTCGACACCTGGGCGACCAGTTCCCTCACGCCGCAGATCGCCTCGCGCTGGGCGGAGGATAAGGAGCGCCACGGCCGCCTGTTCCCGATGGACATCCGCCCACAGAGCCACGAGATCATCCGCACATGGGCCTTCTACACCATCGCGAAGGCGTACATGCACGAGCGCGAAATTCCGTGGAAGCATGTCGTCATCAGTGGCTGGATTCTTGACCCGGACCGCAAGAAAATGTCCAAGAGCCATGGCAATGTCGTCACGCCCGAGCCGATGATCGACGAATTCGGGGCCGATGCCGTCCGCTATTGGGCCGCGCGTGCCCGGCTTGGCGTGGACACCGCCTACGACGAGCAGGTTTTTAAAATTGGCAAGAAGCTCTGCACCAAGCTCTTCAACGCCAGCAAGTTCGCCATCGGCCGCTTCTCGGACATCGACCCGGCCCTCCTCACGCCCGACAAAATCACCACCGAGCTGGACCGCGCCGTGATCGCCGAGCTGCGCCCGATGATTGAGCGCGCCACGGCATCGTTCGAGTCCTACGACTACGCGCAGGCCTTGTCATTGGTCGAGGATTTCTTCTGGCGCGTTTTCTGCGACAACTACCTCGAACTCGCCAAGCCCCGCACCTACGAGGAAGACCTCACCGAGGGCCGCCTCAGCGCCGCCGCCACCCTGCGCATCCTCCACCGCGCCCTCGTGCGGATGCTCGCGCCCTTCCTGCCCTTCCTCACCGACGAGGTCTGGCAGTGGGCCTACCAGGGCGACGAAGGCATGCACGCGAGCATCCACCGCAGCCCGTGGCCCACGCTCGATGAACTCGCCGCCATCCCCGCGCCCCAGCAGCCAAAATCATGGGACGCCGCCATCCTCGCCACCGAAGCCGTGCGCAAGGCCAAATCCGACGCCAGCCTCAGCATGGCCGCGCCCGTTCAGACCGTCACCGTCTCCGGCAAGCCCGACGCCCTCGCCGCCTTCGCCCTCGTGCAGGACGACATCGCCCGCATGCTCCACATCGGCAGCATCGAGACCAACGAAGCCAGCCCCGAGGCCCTGCTCGAAGTGGTGACTGAGGTCGGTCAGGCGGAGTAGCACGGCAGATGTCTACCGCGCTTTCTCCCTCTCCCCCTGGGAGAGGGTCGGGGTGAGGGGGAGCATGCGCGTTCGCCCCTTCGATGTGGCGTGGTCTCCCGACCGCGCCACTCCGGGCTTGCCGCGCCGAAGCATCCAGCGAAGGCGGGCGACCGCAAGGTCTCCAAGGTCAACGCCTGTCACTTTTGCCGCCCCAAAGGCATCGTGGGTTCGATTTCGCCAGAGAACCTCCAGGCCGTTTTACAACGAGGCATCGTCCAGAAGGCTGCGCACCTTTCGCACGAGCTGGGTGCCCGAATAGGGCTTGTTGATGAAGTGCGTGCCCCCGCTCAGTACACCGTGATGCACGATAGTATCGTCGGTATAGCCGGACATATAGAGGACTCGCAGCTGCGGCCGATCCGTAGCGATCCGCTCCACGAGTTCGGGCATTCCACCATCAGGATTCGCCTGGTTCGTCCTTCTGCTCATGGCGCTCGAGCAATACAGGCCAGGAGGTCGTGAACTCATCGACCAGCTTCTTGAAGGCTTCACGCTCGTTATTGCGCCGAGCCTCATCGGCGGCATCGCGGCTTCCCCAAGAAGTAGAGAAAGTTTGCGCTCTTTCTGTCACTTCATAGGCCGAATAGATGTACCCCGTGCGAGTATCCATCAGGAGCGCAGAGCATGTGGTGACAGCGGAAATTCGTCGAGTGGGGGATAGGCCCAGGGTAATTACGCTGAGCGGCTTCGTCATGTCCGTATCGAAGAACGCCGTATCGAAGGTGTATAGGAACAATAAGTCCGCTTGAAGGCGTGACGCAGCCGCCCGTAATTCCTTATCACCGTCGAGCCCCTCTGGAAGCAGCATGCGATTGATTGTCACGAGCCCTGCGACTTGCTGAAGATTGCCTACCCGCTCCATCTGCGAGTCTTCGTCAGCTTCCTTTGCCAGTATCACCGTGTATCGACCCGACCCGTAGCTCCCGCCCCGCTGCCGAAGATAGTAGTTGGTGTAGGTGGGAGCTTGTACGCGTACGATAGCGATGACGGCCGGAAATGGATTTGTGGGCTTGGCGGCAAAGCCTGCTTGGATGTCAGGCGGGGCAAACGCCTGCAGGTCCGCCTTCGAGCCAGGCGGGATATAGGTGGTGGCACATCCCGACATCACGAGTGAAATGGCTACAAGGACGAGTGCGGTTCTCATGTGGGCTCCAGTTGGGCAAACAATGGTTTTATGGTTTCTACATATCACCTTTTCACCGCGACATCGCGGTATAAGGCCCTCCGGCGATTCTGTTTTACTGCGAGCAATTGCAGAGCGCCATTTCATGTTCTGCAATGGACGCGGCGGAATATGTGGTTTCAGTGTAAGCCACCTCGCCACTTCCCTACAAGCCGTCCACCGGCTCTTGATGGTGTTGACGCCCCAAGAGTTCCTCCAATCCGATGGCGAGGTCATTCAAGGCATTGGCGCAATTCCCCTCGAAGCAGGCGCCGTCCATGAACGCGAGCCGCTTGGGGGAGAATCTTCGAGGGTGAAAGTCAATTGGTAGTTCCGGCGCACCTCATTGCCACGCCCCGCTACAACGAGGCATCGTCCAGAAGGCTGCGCACCTTTCGCACTAGTTGGGGGCCCGAATAGGGCTTATTGATGAAGTGCGTGCCCCCGCTCAGTACACCGTGATGCACGATGGTGTCGTCGGTATAGCCGGACATATAGAGGACTCGCAGCTGCGGTCGATCCGTAGCGATCCGCTCCACGAGTTCGGGCCCGCTCATGCCCGGCATCACGACATCCGTCAGCAGCAGATCGGCGTGTATGTTCGGGTCTTCGAGCATTTCCAAGGCCTTGGTGGCCGACTCGGCTGAGATGACTTGATAGCCCGCCTGCATCAGAATCCGGGCACTCAGCGTGCGCAGTGACTCCTCGTCTTCCACCAGCATGATCGTCTCGGAGCCGTGCGCTTCACCGGGATGCGGGGATAGCCGCACGCTCGCGGGCGCATCGCCCGCACGAGGGAGGTAAATTTTGAAGACACTTCCCCGCCCGGGCTCACTATAGGCAAAGATGTAGCCATTACTCTGGTTGATGATGCCGTATATGGTCGACAATCCCATGCCCGTTCCGCGCCCACGCTCCTTCGTGGTGAAAAACGGCTCAAAAATTTGCGCCAGCGTTTCCTTGTCCATTCCTGCGCCGGTGTCGCTGACTGCCATCAGCACATAGGAGCCAACGGCGACGCGGACATGCTCCTCCACATACTCCTCATCGAGGTCAACATCCTGCAGCTCAAAGGTGAGTTTTCCCCCGCGGGGCATGGCATCGCGCGCGTTGAGCGCCAGGTTCATGATTACCTGGTCCAACTGGCCGCGATCGATCAGCACGCGGCCAAGCTCATGCGGTGCAATGATGCTGCATTCGATGTTTTCGCCAATCAAGCGTGAGAGCAGTTTCTGTTGCTCCCTCACGACGAAATGCAGGTCAAGCACCTCCGGCTGGAGAACCTGCTTACGGCTGTACGCAAGCAATTGCTGGGTCAAGGAGGCCGCCCGCTCGCCCGCCTTGCGAATTTCGTGCGCATCCTGGCGTAACAGGCTGTCTTCCGGAAGTCCGTCGATAACAAAATCCGCATAACCATTGATGACGGAGATGAGGTTGTTGAAATCGTGCGCAACTCCGCCGGCAAGTTGACCAATGACTTCCATTTTCTGTGACTGGCGCAGGTGCTCCTCCGTGCGCTTGCGGGCCGTGATATCGATGATGACCGCCAACACCACGCCCGAATCAAAGGTATGTGCCGGGTTGAGGCCCACCTCTACAGGAAACTCTGTGCCGTCCTTGCGCATGGCGTAAAGTTCCCTGCCTTCGCCCATGGTGCGCTTGTGGGGGGCACGGTGGTATTCATCACGAAAGTGCGGATGTCGAGCTTGAAAGCGGCCGGGGATAAGCTTCTCCACGGGCATCCCGTCAAATTCTTCCCGGGTATAGCCAAACAAGCGCTCCATCTCAGCGTTGACCAGCATGATGGTGCCGTCCCGATTGACCATGATCATTCCGCTGGGCAGGGCCTCTACCGCGAGGTGAAACAATTCCTCCTGCCGTCTGCGCGCGGAGATGTCGATGATCACGGCCAGCACCAGCCCGGCCTGCGAGGACTGGGCAGGATTCAGCCCCACCTCCACCGGGAACTCCGTGCCGTCCTTGCGCATGGCATGCAGCTCGCGCCCTTCACCCATGGCGCGCTTTTCCGTCGCATGGTGGTAGTCTTGGCGGAGTTTCGGATGATGCCCCTGATAGCGCTTCGGCAGGAGCGCATCGACGGGCATGCCGATCAATTCTTGGCGGCTATAGCCGAACAGGCGCTCCATCTCCGCGTTTACGAGTACGATCGTGCCTGCCTCGTCTACCATGACCATGCCACTCGGCATCGACTCGACCGCGAGATGGAATAATTCCTCGGTCTCTCCTTGGTCGAGCACATGCCGCGCAACGAGGGCAATGCCAAGAACCTCCCCTGTGCTCACCTGCAATGGAGATGGCGTCATGGGCAGGCTCACGCTGCGGCCATCCTTGTGGGCAAGCTCGACATCCGTGCGAGTTCCCATGGCGTCCGCCATCACGCGGGCAATATTGGCCCAGCCTTGGTCTTGATTCACGACCGGGTGAAGGAAGTCGATGTGTTGACCGATTGCCTCTTCCGCCGAATAGCCGAGCAATTTTTCCGTGGCGGTATTCCGCGCCGTGATGCGGCCCTCGTGGTCCGTAAGGATGATCGCGTCGAAGGAGGAGTCGAACAGAGCGGTGTACCACTGCCCCAATTCCGTCGAGGTATTCGCGGCCGTCGTCGTTTGCACGACTTCGTGCGATACAGCGCTCATTGTCGAGCGCATCTGTGCTCGTCCAATCGCATATGCCACGGCGGCGATCAGGAGGCCAGCAAACAGCAGGATGAGTATCGTTGCAACCATCACGAGTGGGGCCCCTCTATTGCCTACTCCATCGCTTCCGTGCGCACTTTATAGTCGGTCCTGTGGGAAAACAGCAACTATTGCAATGAAGGGCCTGGTCAACTCCGTTACTGGGTCGGTGCCCGGCGCGTGAGCGCTGTGGTATCCGTTGCGTTCAGCATTGTAAGGCCACATGCACAGCACTCCATATGAGCTGAATATGCGGAGGCGCGAAGGCAGGTTGAAAGATTTTGCCGGAATGACTACAACGCATTACAAGGCAAGCGCTTAGGAGCTATTCGCTCCGTCCATGGCAGCCCGGCCCTATGCCCTACCAGAGTCCTCCCCGACGACTGAACATAGCAATTGATTTGAACTATTCCCATCTTGGTGTTGTCTTGCCGTGCTCAACATCCCCCTAAATCCCCCTTCGAAGGGGGACTTTAATGCGCCCACTCTCAATTCCCAAGCCTCGGCGTATCGATTCAAGAGCCTATGCGGTGGGAGGGGGGCGGCGAAGTTGTCGACTTCACGGTTGCCGTGCAGTGTCTGGAATAGCCTTGATGATCGCTTCATCGAAGGTGATCAGCGGGGCGAACACCGCCTGCGCCGTGGCCGCGACAATCGCATCGGGAAGTTTGAGCCGCGTGTTTTGTCTCAACGCGATTGCCCTTGTCCGCACTTCCGGAATGAGTTCGACGACGAAAACGGTGCTCAGTAACTTCCGGATTTGAGCCTCTTCGGCATCGCTCATGGATGGCTTGGACAGCAGTTTCAATTCCGTGATTACGGAGACCGCGTAGCGGCCAGGCGCCAATGCAATTGCGCGTCTGCCGGAAAGCAGATCGACCACGACACAGGTATCCAGAACCGCGTCTATTTCCATTCGTCGCGCAGACGGCGCTGATAGGTGGGTCCGTCTTCAGGGAATGATAACGTTCCAGCGAATGCATTGAGATCCGCTGTGGCCACTTCCGGGGCGTCGTGCTCCTGGATCATGGCCTCGATATGAAGCCAATCCTCGTAGGCAATTTCCACCGCCACGGGCTTATTGGCCTCATCCACAATGATTCGGCGTGGTGCGAGTTTCATCCGCCTAGCCTCCTGTTTGAAGAATACCACACCCGCATGCCGCGACAAGCCACTCCGGGCTTGCCGCGCCGAAGCTTCCAGCGAAGTGGGGCGGCTCGAGTCAATTAGCGTGGCTCAACATCCCCCTAATTCCCCCTTCGAAGGGGGACTTTAATGCGCCCACTCGTATCCCGCAGCCTGCAGCATGGGAATAGGTGGTGAGAGCCTGAATCACGGCCTCCGCCCCGTGGATGACCCTGCCCCTGCCTATCCGCTACAATCCGGAGCGTTCTACAATCTGGACCACGATTGCTTCCAATCCCGCACAACCACCACAGGAACTCCATCGTCATGGCCAAGACCAACCCGAATTACGACAAGCTCGCCGCCGGTTATCTCTTTCCCGAGATCGGCCGGCGAACACGGGCGTTTCAGGCGGCCCATCCGGATGCGAAGGTCATGCGGCTTGGCATTGGCGACACCACCCTGCCGCTGACGCCGTCGGTGGTGAAGGCCCTGCGTGAGGCCGTCGACCGCATGGCGGATCCCGCCACCTACTCCGGCTACGGCGATGAACAGGGCAATGCCGAGTTGCGCGATGCCCTCGTGCAGCGCTACGCATCCCTCGGCGTCACCATCGAGGCCGATGAGGTCTTCGTGAGCGACGGCGCCAAGCCGGACTCGGCCAATATCCAGTCCATCTTCTGCACCGAGTGCGTTGTCGCCGTGCAGGACCCTGCCTACCCCGTCTATGTCGACTCGAATGTCATCGCGGGCCGCAGCGGCGCGTCGGCAAACGGGCAGTACGAGGGCCTGGTCTACATGCCCTGCACCGAGGAGAACGGCTTTTTCCCCGAATTGCCCACGCAGAAGGTCGATCTCATCTACATCTGCAGCCCGAACAACCCCACCGGCGCCGTGGCCACGAAGGAGCAGCTCAAGGGCTTCGTCGACTACGCCCGCGAGAATGGCGCGGTCATCATCTTCGACTCCGCCTACGCCCCCTTCATCTCCGACCCCACCCTGCCGCGCTCCATCTTCGAGATTGAGGGGGCGCACGAGTGCGCCATCGAGTTGAGCAGCTTCTCCAAGGAGGCCGGCTTCACCGGCGTTCGCCTCGGCTGGAGCATCGTGCCCAAGGCCCTCGTTTGCGAGAACGCCGAGCCGGGCAAGCTCAATCGCCTCTGGCACCGCCGCCAGACCACCATGTTTAATGGCGCCTCCAATATCGTGCAGCCCGGCGGCATCGCCGTGCTCTCCGCCGAGGGCGAACGCGAATGCGCCGGATTGGTCGCCTACTACATGAACAACGCGCAAACCATCAAGAGCGGACTCGAGAGCCTCGGCATTCAATGCTTCGGCGGCGGCAACGCCCCCTACATCTGGATGAAAACCCCCAACAACCTCACCAGCTGGGACTTCTTCGACAAACTCCTCAACGAGGCCCATGTCGTCGGCACCCCCGGCTCCGGCTTCGGCCCCGCCGGCGAAGGCTACTTCCGCCTCAGCGCCTTCGGCAAGGCCGAGGATGTCGCCACCGCCATGGCCAGCATCAAGCAGAATTTAAAGCTGTAGAGGTAAAAAATGGGGACAGCAACCATTTATTGCTATTCTGATCACCGATAGGCGCGGGCGGTACCAGCAATAAATGGTTGCTGTCCCCATTTTTTCAGCGCGGACCATCTGGAGCCCCCCATGACCCACCGCGGATTCACCCTCATCGAGTTGCTCGTCGTGATCGCCATCATCGGCATTCTGGCGTCGATTCTGCTCCCCGCGCTGGCGCGGGCGCGGGAGGCGGCGAGGCGGGCGTCGTGCGCGAACAACCTCAAGCAGTTCGGCCTCGTGTTCGCCCTGTACAGCGGCGAGAACCGCGACCAATTCCCGCCGCTGGCCCCGCATGGCAGTGTCCGGCCGGATGAGCGCTCAAGCCCCCTGTGGAGTTCGCCCCACGCGGCGGCTGTCTACCCCGAGTACCTCACGGACACCGCCATCGCCCTGTGCCCGTCCGACTCCGGTGGCGATCCCGGCTGGCTCAGCGTGCAGGCCCGCATGCCCGAGGGGGAGACCTTCGAGAGCATGCGCGAGCAGGCCCTCGCCGCGAACGATGCAATTTCACTCGATTACTACATCAGTGGCGAGTTGAGCCGGTCCTACTACTACAAGGGCTTCGTCGCCACGGATATCGCCGAGTTCTACGGCATCTGGGGCGCTACCACCATCAACCCCTACTACGCGGTTGAGCCGATCCTCGGGCTGACTGCCATCCGCGTGAAGGACTACTCCCGCGACTTGCGCATGGCCACCGCACTTCCGTGGCCCGTGTGGGTGCCCGGCCCCCCGCTGGCCACTGGCACCGCCGGGGGCGACACCGTGTACGCCCTGCGCGACGGTATCGAGCGCTTCCTCATCACCGACATCAACAACCCCGCGGGAAGCGCCCTGTCCCAGAGCGATGTGCCTGTCATGTGGGACCTCATCGGCTCGAGCGAATTCGATGACAATGTGGCGGGCAACGCCACCTTCAACCACCTCCCCGGTGGCTCGAATGTGCTCTACATGGACGGCCATGTCGAGTTCATCCGCTATCCCGAGCGCTTCCCGATCATCGACGACGAGCAGATGCTCAAGGAGATGAGCCACTACGGCATCGGCTGAGGCTGGTGATGGGTGCTTGTCCGGCCGTCGTCCGGAGTTCTGTCTGGGATCTGTATAAACGAACTGTCCGGCCCGTCTGGATTTCGTACACTTTTCCCTCGTGCTGCTCGAGCGCAAGGAAGGCTCCGCCTTCGAAAAGTCGGGGTTTTCTTGATTTGCAGTCCCCGATATCCAAAATAGTTTCGATGTGTATTGAATTTTCCGTGTTTTCGGGTGCGTTCCGTTTTATTGGCCCGTCAGTTGCTCTCTACTTCGCACGGCATTCTTGAAACCCTCGCGAACAGGAGCAAAACCATGGCCCCAGACATCTTCTCAATCCATGACCAAGTCGCCCCTCAGCGCGGCGGTCTCAGCACCTCCTCCCGCTTGTATGCGTGGTGGTTGCTCAAGGTGAGGAAGTGGCGCCTTGCCCATCACCGCCGTGAGCCTACCGGCATGGCCTTCGGGCAGATGACCTACCGTCGTACATGGGTGCTGGAGCCCCCGCACTAGCGGGACTCCCGACAACCGCCGTTCGGATCGAGTCGTTGCAATGTGGTTTGAAATCCACCTGTGGCACGATCATACTGCACCACCCCGTTTGAAAAAGAGAGAGCTTGGAGCCTAGGGATCCTGACCCACCCAAATTGGCGGTCAAGGGGTATAGGCCGCGAGTCGGGCATGCTTGCAAGAGTGCAGTCTTATGGCGGAATCCGCTTTGACTAATTGTAGACTTTGTAGACGCGAGGAGCCGTTGGTTCGCTCGCATATCCTACCTGAGTTTCTTCATCGCAAACTGGAACTCTATGGTAAAGAGTATGCGAGGAAGAAAAAAGGAGTGAAAAAGCGGGAGTTATGGCAGTTCGGCACCAATCCCACGACTGCTGGCCCTCGAAGATACCAGATCGGCATTCGAGAGAGACTCCTATGCGCAGTTTGTGACAACTGGCTCGGAAAATTTGAGGATTACGCGAACAAGATAATTTTTGATCCAAAAGCTGAAGATTCGTGCCAAGCAATTCCGTTTGGTAAAAAGCAAAGTCTGCAGGTAGACTATTGTCGGTTCAAACTATTTCAGATTTCGCTGATCTGGCGTATGGGTATTTCTAGCAACAAGGCTTTCCATGCTATTCAGCTTGGAAGTCACGAAGAAATTCTTCGCAACATGCTCAATTTTTCCAATGCGGGGCGATCGGCGGATTATGGCTGTGTAATACTTCGCAACCCTCTGGGCACGAATGTGACGAATCAAGTAATTTGTCCAATTGGAACTAAGATTGTGGATGGAATTCCTGTGGTGACTTTGATGCTTGGCAATTCCCTATGGGTGTATGCATTGGCGGGATCTGAAGATAGCCCATTTGAAGCGAAGATGCACCTATCGGATTG